>WNGJ01000142.1_pt1 | contig 56620 bp, 54 predicted proteins | sample 5400611 | NCBI WGS metagenome assembly WNGJ01 (sample SAMN13153375, study PRJNA577476) | soil metagenome | isolation source: 40 cm soil or saprolite under Garry oak tree replicate 1 | place: USA:California | collected 2016-06-15 | reverse complement strand
TCTACTCCCCACGCTCATGGTACCCTTCCCCTGCCGAAGATCCCCTTGCCATTCGGCATCTGCTGTACGTGTTGGCATACTTACGTCTCCTTTTCAACACTAATCAATCACCTTCACCAATGAAGGTGTCCTCTTCATGGTCCCTTCTTTCCTTACCAAAGGAACAGGTTCATGATGAATCGCAACTCCAAAGCGGGTCAAGGTGGACATGTCAGGATGACAAGGCTCTCGTCTCTTCGATACCGGCGGACAGGGGCGTCTCGCTCGTATCAAGCCGATCTCTGACATTGTCCTTCTCCTGCTGATATTCTAGCACTTTTTCATGCGCAGTTCTACGAAAGAGTATGTTATAATTCGCACAAAGGTACAGCATGTTTGTACCAGAAAGGGAGTGCCTTTATGGCAACTCAAGAGGAAAGGCTTTCTGCTTTAGAGCAGGGTCTAGCAGCCGTTCAGGGAGATTTTCTTATTCATCTGAGCGAGAATAATCGACAGATGGCGGCGCTCAATAAAGTGATCTCCACGCAAGAGCTTCATAGCAGGGACATTGATCATAATGTAACTATCCTCCTTGGGATTGCGGGTAGTCAGGGCAAGGACATCAAGGCGATAAAAGATGACCTGGGTGTCATCAAAGAGAGTGTGGAGCATATGGGTCAGCAGCTAAGCGGTTTCGAGCCTCGTTTTACTTCGTCTGAGGCTCTGTGATGTGGACCGTAAACTGGCTCTACAGGCCAATTGAGGCCACCTGTCAGAACTAGTTCCGGTACCAGAACTGATCCCAGGCCTGCCAGAAGGTATCAGCCGTCGATGTAACTGTACGTGGTCCCTCGATACGCACACCAGTTCTTCCCTTGAAGTCATCGGCGCCATCGGGTGACGCCAGCTCCACCTTGAACGTAACAGGCGCAGTGAACTTAAGTGGTTTAGGCCAATGTTTCATACTGATGGCCTGCGCGACGCGCATTTCGATCAGCGAACAGGCGTCTTTGGGAGCCATGTTGATAGCCGAGAAACGTCCCAGGCCGGTCTTGACTGGAGCAGCGACGACATCTTCTCCCAGCAGTGTGCTCACCTCGCGACAGGTCGCCTCGTCACCGGAAACAAAGATTGCCGGGACATCCCAACAGCCAGCGATGGCTGCGAGGATACCGCTTTCACCCACCAGCGTATTATTGATCCAGGCATTGTACCAGGCCTCTGAAGATACCGTATGTGAAAGCACACCGTCGGGTGTACCTGCCATCGCGTGAGCTCCTACAAATAAAATGGCGTCACATCCCTCCTCGAAGGCTGCGATATAGCGTGCCCAGGGGTAACCAAAGACATATTGCGCTCCGGACTCCAACCGCTCCGGGATGAAGCTTTTGAAACTGTACGCTCCACCTGCACCGTGACAATCGACTACAACGATCTCTCGTGCTCCGGCAGCGCGAGCGCCGCGCACTGCTGCGTTCATCTCGTCGGTATAGAGTTTTCTTCCTTCTTCGTAGAGCGCTTTCCCTGCCGAAACCTGGTCCCAGTGCTCGATACAGGAGATACCCTCCATATCACAGAAAATAGCTACACGCATTACCCACCTCTCTCAAATAGTGATGTGACATACTCTCATTGATTATCTTATGCCTACATTTCAGGCTTCTCTTGGCTTTGACTTACGTCTTCTATCTTTAATAACGGGTGGCTCGTACTCCCGGTAAAAGCGTTTACCGATTTTCCATCCGAAATAGCCAAAGATAATCGCTCCTGCGATCGCGAAAATGATCATGACAATACGAATGACCACTGAGAGCGAACCATGTAGTACTTGTGCGAGTGGATCTGCGAGAAAGCGACTGGCGACGACCACGACCAGGCTGAGTGTCAGCCCAACCATTACTCCGAGACAGCAGCCCAGTGGCCCGCCGTTTACTTCTCCCTGTGCCTCCGGTGGGAGTTTCGCTACGGGCGAGTCTGCTGGCGCGAGTTGCTCTTCTGCTATTGGTTGGTCTTCCTGGGAAGGTTCTTGCACTTCCTCATCATCTCCCTGATTACCCTCGGGAGGCATTGGAACGTAGCTCATTGGTATCCTCTTCGTTTCCTGGGCGAGCCTGGATCAAAGTGTTCCAAACTGGCGGTCCCCGGCGTCACCTAGCCCAGGTAGGATATAGCCAACATCGTTCAGGCTTTCGTCGAGTGCCGCGATGTAGATATCGATATCGGGGTGGGTCTGAGAAAGCTTCAGTAAGCCATAGGGAGCTGCAATAATGCCCACATAGCACAGCCGGGGAATACCGCGCCTCTTGAGCACATTGATCGCGTCGATGGCCGAGCCGCCCGTCGCCAGCATGGGATCAACTGCATAACACACCTGCAGGTCTACCCTGTGTGGTAGCTGGTTGTAATACTCCATGGCCTGCAATGTTTGCTCGTCGCGGCGCAGGCCCAGGTGCCAGATTTGCACCTCCGGGATCACCTCGCGAAATCCCTCAGCCAGGCCCAGGCCGGCGCGTAAGATTGGCGTCACCCCAATGCCCCCGGCTAAACGCTGACCAATCATTGGTCTCATTGGTGTCTCAATCTCAACACGTTCTAAAGCCAGTGTCTCGGTAGCCTCGTAGGCCAGCAGCGCACCAATCTCCTTCACCAGGCGATAAAACTCCGGTGGTTGCGTGTTTTTATCTCGCATCGCCGTTAATTTATGCGCCATTACCGGGTGCGAAGAAATATGGACACGCGGCAGATTCAGCACCTCTTCTCGCCTGGGTTGTGGTACACCTTGCATGGGCAAATTGGGACGCTCGCTGCTTGAAGTCGTCGTTTCAGTCATAGCAACAATCTCCTTTGTATTTTATGTTTCCATAACATTGTATCAGAGTTGGCTAGGGTCGTCGATTCTGCTATACTACGGTACATGATAGTTGGAGTGAGCCAGATCACGCTGCACCTGCCGGAGTGTCACTCGTTAAAAGAGAAACGCCAGGTCATAAAATCTATTATGGCGCGGGTGCGCCAGCAGTTTGAAGTGGCGATTGCGGAGGTCGACGAACAAGACCTCTGGCAAATCGCGAAACTTGGCGTGAGTTGCGTTAGCAATAGTAGTCAACATATCGACGAAATCCTGGCCCGTGTGCTGCGCTATATCGAAGAAACACGCCCGGATATTCAGGTGACCAATTCCGAGGTAGAGATTATCAATTGGTAGAACACTTCTGACTTCATGTGCAATGTCAACCGTTTTTTTGATAACTTGAAAGTAAGTATGTCGTCACAGTTGGAAAGTATGTCGCTACAAACCCCACCCGCGCCGGCTTATGTACTCGGTGTGCGGGTAGACCGGCTTTCACAGCAGCAGGCACTCGACAGAATCGAGCAGTTGATTGCCCTGTACCGTGCCGCTGGTAATGCGCTGTCCTGCCAGCAGATCATCACCGTCAACACCGAATTTGTGATGGCGGCTCAACGCAATAAAGAGTTTCTTCTCACCATCAATTCCGCCGCGCTCGTCATCGCCGATGGCATCGGGGTCGTCTGGGCAACACATTTATTGAACGCTCCCGCCCCTGAGCGCATTACAGGCACTGATACGTTAGTAGAAGTAGCCAGGCGTTGTGCGGTGAAAGGCTATCGGCTCTACTTGCTGGGAGCAGCGCCAGGTGTGGCGGACCAGGCGGGCGCACGCTTACAGGCGCTCGCCCCCGGGCTGGAGCTGGCCGGATCCTATGCTGGATCACCCGACCCTGCCGAGGAAGACGCGATTGTCGAGCGTATTCGAGCAGCAAACGCGGATGTGCTTTGTGTAGCCTATGGCGCTCCCGCGCAGGACCTTTGGATTCGACGCAATCTCGCGCGCTTACCTGTCGCTGTAGCGATGGGCGTAGGAGGAGCATACGATTTTCTGTCCGGCCGTCAACGGCGTGCACCGCGCGCATTGCAGCGTATAGGCCTGGAATGGCTGTACCGTCTCTACCGCGAGCCGTGGCGCTGGAAACGGATGTTGGCGATACCCAGTTTTATGCTACAGGTGATACTGAGGGGACGTAAAATGTATGACCAATGAACTTCATATAGCCAAATCACGACTACGCGCACTCGTTGCCGGGTTTGAGGGTAAGCGGGTCCTGGTGATAGGGGATATGGTTGCCGACCAGTACCTGATCGGCAGACCTACACGTATCGCTCGTGAAGCGCCGGTTTTGATCCTGGAACTGAGCGAGGAGCGTACTATTCCAGGCGGCGCGACAAATGTGGCGGTCAATGCTCGAACGCTGGGCGCAGAAGTTTTCCTGGCCGGTGTTGTGGGCGACGACCTGCCTGGCCAGCAACTGCGCCGCGCGGTCGGTGATCTCCAGATGCACCAGGAGGGCCTGGTAACAGACGCGCAGCGTCCTACGTCGACAAAGACACGCATCCTGGCCGGTAGCCCCCAGATAGTGCAGCAGCACATTGTGCGCATCGACCGCGTTGATACGTCGGAAGTGGGCCAACCGAGCAAAGGATACATCATCGACTATATCGAACGCGTGTTGCCAATAATCGACGTGATTGTGCTCTCGGATTATGAGAACGGCGTCATTAGCCCCGAAATTATTGAAACCACTATTCCCGCGGCACGGCAATTGCACAAAGTGGTTGTGGCGGATTCGCATGGCTCGCTCTTCCGTTTTCAGGGCGTCACTGCGCTCACGCCTAATCAGCCGGAAGCAGAACTCGCCCTGGGCATGACCATCAGCTCTCAGGCCGAGCTTGAGGAAGCCGGGCAGCGCCTGCTTGATGGCAGCCACGCACAAAGCGTCCTGATTACCCGGGGTGGAGAAGGCATGAGTTTGTTTGAGGTGAATAAGCCAGCCCTGCACCTGCCCATACATCGCCTGGATCACGGCATCGAAGTTGTTGATACCAATGGTGCGGGTGATACAGTGGCAGCAACCTTCACGCTGGCTCTCTCTGCGGGCGCGAGCTTTGCAGAGGCTGCCTACCTGGCGAATGCTGCCGCGGCGCTGGTTGTACGTCGCCTTGGATGTGCCAGCAACACACCCGAGGAATTGATGAGCACAATCACATGAGCAGGGCGACTCACTTTTCACTGTGCCGTGACTGCGTGGATGCTTCGTCTATTCGGTTGCTTGCCAGACTTGCACGATCCCATCGTCATCTCCAGATGCGATTTGTTGCCTATAGGGTGACCAGGAGACAGCTACTACCTCGCGGTGATGACCCAGGTAAGTCAAGAAAGGGATACCTGTCTCAGCGTTCCATATTTGCACCGTCTTATTGGTGTCCGCCGAGGCAACACAGGTACCATTAGGAGACCATGCCACCCCATTCACCCACTGATTACGGCAGCAAGAGACCCAGATCGGCTTGCCTGTGAAAGCGTTCCATACCTGTACCGTTTTGTCCATGCCAACAGAAGCGATGCGTGTGCCATTGGGGGACCATGCCACTCCGGTCACAATGCCAAAATGACCGGTATACGTTACAAGGGATTGCCCGCTAGAAGCGTTCCAGACGCGCGCTATGCCATCAACATCCCCCGAAGCAAGATATTTCCCATCAGGAGACCATGCTACCGTCGTAACCCAGGCATAATGACCGCGATATGTCAACAAGGTGTCTCCCGCGTCATTATTCGCCATACTCCATACCTTCACGGTCTTATCAGAGCTGGCGGAAGCAATAAGGTCTCCTTTCGGTGACCATGCAACTGCGGTCACCGGTGCCGCATGGCCGCGGTAGGTCAAGATACGTCGTCCTGTTGAGGCATTCCAAACCTGCACAGTCTTGTCATAGCTGGCAGAAGCGACGTACTTGCCATCGGGGGACCAGGCCACCGCCGTGACCCAGTCGGAGTGTCCTCGATAGTCAGTGTAAAGATATCCTGTTGAGGCATTCCAAACCTGCACGGTCCTGTCATAGCTGGCAGAAGCGATGTACTTGCCATCGGGAGAGTAGGCGACAGCAGACACGCCGTTGTGATGGCCACGATAGGTGAGGACAGTACTTCCAATCGAGAAGTAAAGATCACGAGCAGAGGGAGTGCCGGCAGGTGCGCAAGAGGTTAAGCAGATGGCAACCCAACAGGTCACGAGAAGAAAGACGCCCAAGCGCCTGCACTTGATGTACAAAGTTACCTGCCTTTCCGCAAGGGTCAACAAGCAGTGTGCTCTGTCGCGAGGAGATCCTCCTCGATGGGAAACAAACAGTCTTCAATCGAATCCGAGGCCAAAACACCAAAGAGCCATGCTAATAGTATACTTTAAATAGACATAATAATGCATCGTTTGTAGGGGGAATTTTGCTCGTGCTACCTATTTCCTTCGAAGGAGGGAAGCCGGAGAATCCAGGGGAATGTACCCGGCTTATGCCTCTTGCTGTACAAGGCGTGTATGAAACGTTATACTATATCCAGGTTGCAAGCGTGTATGCCGTCCCAGCATCATATTTGTGTGCAGCCAATGGTGTCCAAAGACCCTGGCATCAACGTAGTAAGCAAGGACAACGAAAAAACCAATGAGTAGTGCGTATGCTACCAGCCATAAAGTACTAAGCAGGGATGAGCTTGCCGTCGAAGTGCGACGCAGACAGGCAGCAGGAGAGCGAGGTGTCCTCACGAATGGCTGTTTCGACCTGTTGCACCTGGGACACGTACGTTATTTGCAGCAAGCAAGAGCGCTGGGAGATTTCCTGATCCTGGGCCTCAATAATGATGACGGCGTACGCCTGCTCAAAGGGCCAGGCAGACCCCTGGTGCCTGAGCACGAGCGAGCCGAAATTCTGGCTGCCTTAACGTGCGTTGACTATGTAACGATATTTAGCGAACCGACCGCTGGTCCGCTGGTGGAGTTGTTGCAGCCCGCAATATACGTCAAGGGTGGTGATTATGCCAGTGACCAGGCTGGCGTGCCCGATGCAAACCGCTTGCCCGAAGCAAAAGTGGTGCAGGCATATGGCGGGGTCGTGCGTTTAATTCCATATCTACCACACCATTCAACCACCGAATTGATAGAGTCAATCAAACATCTACCTTAGTCGAGAGAAGCGGGATTCCAGGGGGCGGCAGCCATAGGCACAGACCTAAGGGCCGGGGCGACCGCAAGGGTCGCCCCTACTATACAACGGAGCGGCCTGCCACGCCCGTGTATAGTAGGGGCGGGGCTTGCCCCCGCCCTGGGGTGGTGCCGGGCAACCGCTCGTGAAACGCGTACGTGCGCACCTCTGGGGCTTGCCCCCACCCTGCTGGGACTTTCGAAAAGCAATGCGGAGAATATCTTTAAATGGCAAAAGAATCTGTAGGAAACCAATCTGAATCAAGCGAATCGACACAGCCCGTAGAATCGATACCCCTGGCAGCAGGTCTAGCTGAACAAGACGTCCCCTCTGAGCTAATCGTGGAGGAACCGGCCCAGCAAGCGCTTTCAAGTGAACGACGGCACATCGCCAAATCTGCCAGCCTCGTCATGCTTGGCAACCTGGGCAGCAGTATTATTGGCATGGTGCGGCAGATCGTGGTAGTAGCGCTTGGCTCGTCTATAGCGGGCCCATTCAACTCCGCGCTTTTACCTGCTCAGACCTTCAATGACTTCCTGGTGAATGGTTCTGTACCCGGTGCTTTGATCCCTACTTTCAATGACTACTCGGCGCCTGAAAAACGTGATGAACTGCGCCGCCTCGTCTTTTCAATAGTAAACCTCGTTTTACTCATTATGTTCGTTGCGGCTATCATCTTCATCTTCATTTCACCCTGGTTCGTCGAGGGCTTCCTCGTGCCAGGATACACTACTGCTCAAAAGCAGCTCACGTTGCAATTTTCGCAAATCGTCTTCTTTTCACTGCTCGGCCTGGGTCCGTTCGCCGTACTGCTTGCAGCCCTCTATGCGCTCAAAGAGTTTGGCTGGCCCGCCTTTGCTACTGCTGCCTATCATGTTGGCATCATCATTGGCGCGATCGTTGGCGGTTTCCTCGGCGCGCACTACTTTGGATATCTCGGACTCGCCTTTGGCGTACTGCTTGGTGCTGCCGGAGAAATCGCTCTGCTTATTCCGGGATTACGCAACCAACGAATGCGCTACCTGTTCGTACTTGACCTGAAGCATCCAGCGTTACGGCATATTGTAAAGCTCTACATACCTGTAGCCATCAGTTTTCTCATAAGCACGGGTCTCATATTTCTTGATCAACATCTTGCTTCATTAACAGCGGGCGGTGGGGCGGCGAACTATACTGCAATGCGTGCGGCAACGACATTGATACAATTCCCGGTGGGCCTGGTTGCTGCTGCACTTTCATTCGCCGTGTTGCCAACGCTTTCAGAACACGTTAGAGCAGGCGACACCGAGCGTTTTAAAGGGACACTCTTGCTCGGTTTCCGCGTCGGTCTGTTGTTAATGATTCCTGCTGCTGCGGGCCTGATTGTCCTGCGCGGACCGATTGTTGACCTGCTCTTCCAACACCACAATTACACGTCTGAGAATGCCACTCGCACAGCGCTTGCCCTACAAAACTACGCCTACCAGCTCCCCTTTGTGGCTATAGATCAACTTCTGATAGCAGCTTTCTATGCCCGTAAAAACACGCTCATACCCGTTGCGGTGGGTGCGGTAAGCATTCTGGGATACCTTGCTGTGGCGCTGCCTTTCTGGCAGACAATCGGTATGCCCGCCCTGGCCTTTGCCAATACCGTGCAGAATTCGCTGCACGCCATAGTGTTGCTCATCATATTGAGAGTAGTGATAGGGCACATCCGCATACGCGAGATGATCCCTGCGGTTTTGAAGATCCTCGTGGCAACTGCAGTGATGGTAGCGGTCGCCTGGGGAACGCAGCTACTGCTTGGACATATCGCACTGTTCTCGCTTAGCAGGCTGTCTGGCCGGTTATTGACAGTGGTGGTTGCAGGCGGCCTGGCCAGCCTGGTGTATCTTGGCTGCGTGCTGGTGTTACGAGTCGAAGAGGTGGGGTTGGTGAAAGAAGCGGTGATGGCGAAACTGGGGAGGAGGTAGAGAGGCTCCCGACTACTCAGTGGTCTTTGGTAGCGCGACCCCTATCTCCACCGCCTGCTCGCGGATGATCTCTGCTTCGCTCCGCTTGCTCAGCGCTCTGCGGTAGTAGAGGATGTGCAGTAGCATAGCGATGACGAAGGCCATCCCTGCCAGGATGGACGCACCAGGTTCAGAGAGAGGTTGCTCTGTACTGATGAATACGGCCCCGGCCAGACAAAGGCTGCCAATCAAGGCATTCAGGTAGCCGAACATGAAGGTCACACTGCCAATGCGTTCGCCCAGAGGTATCGTTCTAAGACGCCAGCGGAACGCGTGCTCAATAGCGGGCATCTGCTGTTTAAATTGCCCGATGTAGAACTCCTTAATTACATTCATGCAGAGGACGCTCTCCCTATGCGCTTGACGCAGGCGAATGATAGTGATAAAGAAGGTGACGCTTACTATGGCAGCAACCAACAGCAAAGTAACTATTATGAATGGTGGAATGACATGTGCGCCTTCGCTGAATTGATAGATCGCTGCCAGCCCGGATGCCAGAATGCCAAGCAGCAGGTAGTAGAAACTAGAGATACGCGCGCGATCCTCCATCGCCTGATAGGCGGTGAGACTTGCGTAGTTAAACTCTTCGAGCAGCATATTCTCTACTTTGAGTGATACATCAAGCTTGTCGTTGGAGTCGATAGCTTGTTCAGTCGAGTCGCTTTTCTGATAGGAAGTGGATCTTGGAAAGGGCATGTTTGTCGCATCGTGAGCCATCGCATTTCCCTCCTGTAGTAACACTCTTCAATCTGAAGGCTTACATGGCTTCTCACGCATCGCCTGGCTGATGAATATATCCTTGCTGGTACAAGCCGATTCTACCATCCTTTCTTTCTGCTTGCAAAAATCCTACGCACACCCAGAGCCTCAAGGCTTCTCAAACGTCTTTTTCCTCTTCCCCTCCCCGCCCCAAAAAAGAGGTAAAGAGCGTGGTGCCGGTTGGGCGCGGGAGCGCCCAACCGGCACCACACTCTTTACTAATATGGGGTGGGGGGCTTGCTGCCAAGCAGAGCGACGTTTGAGAAGCCCTGACCAGCGCCTCCACTTCGCTCGACAAGGCATTCCCAATATGCTACACTGGTTGCAAAGAATGATACGTGGGAGGGACTTTCTGTATGCCAGGGCCATGGGCTGAGAGCTCGAAAATGTTTATTAGCAAGAACCCGCAGGACAACGAAAAGAAAAATTAGATGAGCGAACATGTCACCCTCTTGCCGGTTGACGTTGCCGACGTCACAATCCTGGTGGATAATTCCCTCGACATTCTCATGCCTAGCGACGAGGTAGCTCAGCGAGCGCCGCTTCACTACAACTGGACTGAACGTGAGCAACTGATTGCCGAACACGGCTACTCGTTGCTTTTGACTGTGCAGCGCGAAGGTCACAGCGAATCGGTGCTTTATGACGCCGGGCTGGGACGTAAAACCGTACAGCACAACATGGACGTGCTCGAAGTGCGAGCGAACGACCTGCGCGCCGTCATACTCTCGCATGGGCACGCCGATCATCATGGCGGACTCGAAGGGATCATTCAGCGCATTGGGCGGCCCAGGATGCCGCTTATCCTGCATCCCGATGTGTGGCGTGAGCGCAGGGTAGTATTTCCAACTGGCAACGAGATTCACATGCCGCCGCCCAGCCATGCCGACCTCGACCGTGAAAGTGTGGCTATCATCGAGGAACGTGGACCCTCGCTTCTGCTCGATGGTATGGTGCTGGTGACGGGACAGGTTGAACGCGTAACCGACTTCGAGAAAGGATTCCCGCCGCAGCAGGCACGCACGGACCATGGTTGGGAGCCTGATACCTGGGTCTGGGATGACCAGGCAGTAGTCTGCCATGTAAAGGACAAAGGGCTTGTTGTGCTCTCAAGTTGCAGTCATGCAGGAGCGATCAATGTGCTGCGACACGCGCAGCGTCTGACGGGCGTAGACAAGATACACGCATTTGTTGGTGGGCTGCATCTCAGCGGTGGCCTCTTCGAGCCTATTATCCCTCGCACTCTCGCGGAGTTGGCCGCTCTTGGACCTGCCGTTGTGGTACCGGGCCATTGCACCGGCTGGAAGGCAACCCACGAGCTGGCCCGCCAGTTGCCGCAGGCATATGTGCAGACCAGCGTGGGGACGCGATTGCGTTTCGCATAAGTTCGATCAAGATGCAGCCTGGTAGATGACAGGTTTGTACCTGGGCAGCGGAATTGGTTTACCTTCGGTGCGAGCAGCCTCGAGCCAGGCTGCTTTAGCAATTAGAACCTCTCTGAGTGCCTCTTCAGGTGTATCGCCGAAAGCTGAACAGTACTTCAGGTCGGGGATGTCCGCAATATATCCCTCATCCTCTTCGCTGTAGAAGATGTTGATGTGGTAGTCTTTCATGGTTAATCTCCTAAGCCCGCATCATCTCTTTTTCATAGCAATAATCCGAGGCTGTAAAAGTCGGGATTATTCATACCCGGGCGAACAAATCATTCTCCCCCGCAACATCGGGGCCAACCCGCGTGGCTGCCAGCTGGTAATACTCGTGGCTGCGCCACCTGCGCTGTATCTCCCTGGGTAGCTCAGCTATGATAGCATTCGAATTTGCTTGCGTGCGGTGCATAGACCATGAGCGATCTTTAGTTTCCAGCCAGGGTTCTACGTTCAGCCTGACACTGATCTGTTCGTCAGGTATACCCAGTTTTTCAGGATCGAGATTGCTGAAGGACCCCTCGTAGTTCTGCGACTTTAGCCATGTGCCCATTTCACGGACGAAACTGCGTGGGAAGGCGCTATAGTAGAGCTTCGAGACCAGGTGCGCTGGCCCAAGTTCGGGAAACTGCTCGGCGTCCGCTGCAGCATAAAAGGCGCTGGTGGTGTGGCGATAAATGGCGATGTGGTCAGGATGTCCATAGGCCCCGGTTTCATCGAACGTCACCATTACTTGAGGGCGGAATTGACGGATGATCGCTACCAGTTTCCCTACCACTTCGGCTGCGCTGGTCTGCATGAATGCGTGCGGGTCCTGGTTATCTGCCGTACCCGCCATACCAGAGTCACGGTATCCCAGGAACCACAGGTTATGTACTCCTAACACTTCAGCGGCTGCGCGCATCTCTCCTTCGCGCACCTGGCCCAGGTTCTCCGGCGTTGCCAGGGCGGGATCAGCGATTTCTCCAACCTCGCCGCGCGTGGCACATACCAGGCCGGTCTCGACACCTGATGTGCTATACTGTAACAAGGCGCCGCTTATTCCTCCCTCGTCGTCGGGGTGGGCAAAAATGCCCAGTAGTCGTTTCGTTGACATTAAACATCCCGTCTTTCTTGTTTTACCTCGTACATCAAAGTACAACGCTACTGTACCATCTAAAGAGAATACCTGTCAATTCGAGAAGACATTACACTTATCCTTTAAGGATAGTTGAGTCATTTCTACACAACTCTATCTTTTCTGTGAGAAATGTGTTACATTTTATTTAGGTGGTAGGCAGGCATATAGTGAGCCTGCCACGAAATCACCAGCGAAACGTATATTACGGAGACGGCTATATAGATGAATTAGGATAACGGGAGAGGAATTAACTGCATGTCAAGGACGCTATTGGATCATGAGTTGGCAGAACTCAATGAACAGATTACACGTCTAGGTTCTCTTGTGGATGATGCCCTGGGGCAGGCTCTTGAAGCCCTGCAGGCCGGTGACCAGGCCAAGGCGGGTATGGTGATCGAAACCGATGCTATCATTGATAGTCTACGGGCAGCCGTTGAAGAACATACCATCCGTTTGTTGACCTTGCAGCAACCACTGGGTGGACGAGATTTGCGCTTCCTCACCTCGTCGCTTTCTATTGCCGGTGATCTAGAGCGCATGGGTGATGGTGCGGCCGGTATTGCGCAGATTATCCTGCGCATGGCACCACTGCGCAGCGATGCGCTGCAAGTTGATATCCAGGCCAGGCCACACGGCAATGTTCAGATTACGGAGTCATCGATCTTAAACAGCATTCTCGATCTTGGGCGAGAGGCACGACGCGTTTTGAAGGGCACAATGGAGGCCTTTGCCAATCGTGATGCCAGGGCTGCAAGATACATTTGGGAGGAAGACGACGTGGTGGACGTGCGTTATCACCTTCTACGCCACGATTTGATGGCTCTGATGGAAGGTGCTCATGCCATTCCCGCTCTCCAGAATGATTCTCGCATCTTACAGCGTGCTACTTACCTGCTCTGGATAGCCCACAAACTGGAACGGGTTGCCGACCACTGTACGAATATCTGCGAACGTATCGTCTTTATCGTCGAAGGCGAGACCAGCATTCAACGCTCTCAAGAATAGTCACCCGTGTAATACGAGCTGGTTAATAAGCCAGGCACCCCAGCGGCGCCTGGCTTATTAACCAGCTCGTATTTTTTACCCCTTTATCGCCTGCCAGAAGTAGTTAGCCAGTTGAACATAGCCTGAAGGGCTGGGATGAAATCCATCGCTGCTGATGTATTCGGGATGTGCCGTTAACTGGCTCCCGTGAATAAAGAGGTTCACTAATACCACGCCATATTGTCTCGCCAGTTGGGCAATACCTGCGTTCCATTGTTGAATTGCCTGGAGCATCTGTGACTTCTGCGCGGCTGTTTCACTGGCGAAGGCAGGCACTCGTGTCAGGTCGGGCAGATTCGCCATTACGATGCGAGCGTGTATCCTCGTGTGCAGTCGCTGTAACAACCCTTTGAGATCGTGCACATAGTCGCCATAGGTCACGCCTGCAATGAAGTCGTTAGCAACAAGCCAGATGGTGACCAAGCCAGGTGATGTCGTAAGCGCCAACGGTAATTCTGCTGTGAGCGCTTTATGCAGTCGTATACCGCTTATGCCCAGGTTGATCGAATGCGAACCCTTGGGTAAGTGGGCCGCGATTAATGGCACATACCCCTGTGATCCTGGGAAGTTGCTGCCAACGCCAACCGCGTCGGACGCCCCCAGTGCGGCATAGGTGACAGGTCCATCGGGCAATGGGATTGGCCTTATCTGGGCCGTTGTACTCCGTGATGTTGCTGCCGAATGGCTGGCAGTGTTCTGAGGTACTGTAGTAGCGCTACAGGCCGCTAGCATGAGCGCAGCCACCAGCCCTGCTATCCACAGAATACGATGAAATCTTGTGCGTTTGGGTGTGTCTGTCATCTGAATGCGAGTATTTCCAGGTGAGTGTCTAACAACGAGTGTATCTGATAGATCGTATTGTATCACACTCACCTTGTGAGCTGGCGAAGATTATTGCGCTGCTCAACTTCCCTTGTCAACAAGTTCCAATTTGCCTGTAATGATATCAATCACCAGGCCATGCACCGGAATTTTTGGCAGGAAAGGGCTGCTGCGAATGACGTTGACCACCTCTTTCACATTGACATGTACGTCATCGAATGCGCCGAGCCAGTTCACCAGACCTTGTACGTCACCCAGTTCCTCCTTCTCGATCAGCGTTTGAGGATCTACACCTAATGCCTGCATCGAAGCTGTCAGTATCGTCTGATTGGCATGCGCCAGTCCACATTGCGTGTGACCAATCACAGCGACTTCGCGAACACCTAATAGGTAAATCCCTCCTGCAAGCGAGCGTATCAGGTCATTGTCCGCACCTGCGCGTTCAGGTTTGGAGATAGTTGCGCCAGCGGTTCGTAGTTCAATCACATCACCGCGTTCCAGGCCAAGCGCTTGCTCAAACATTTGCACCAGCCGGCAATCCATGCAGGTCACCACCGCCATGCGTTTACGTGGTGCGTGCCCGATTACTGGCAGTGTGTTCTGCTGCACAAAACGCTCATTATGAGCCAGAATCTCGTCAATTACCATCGCCAACAAATCCTCTCGTTTTTACTCTCCCTGCACCGCGGAGTAACTGGCTCTGCCATCAAAGTTATAAAGGTTCTCCGTCTTAATGAAGTCAAAGCCCGCTTCATCTATGCGCTGCAGCAGCTCTACGATCTGGGTATGACTGACCGGCGCTCTCCGGCCTGATCCCATAAAGCGACAACGCCAGTGATCGGTACAGAAGGTTTCAGGCATGCCCCCAGGCCAGACTTTCGCGCCGCGATTGGTAATCGTAGTGAGTTCGAGACCATCGTCGCTGACCTTTTTAAAGATTTCGCCCAGTTCGTCGGGGGTTCCACTGTGCCAATCCAGGAACACGTCTACACCTACCAGCTCTTTCCGCTCGCTCAGATGTTCAATGGCGACGGACGTGTATGTATGATGCTGGGGAGCTGAAGCATAGTTCACCACTTTGAGCATCTGTGGCTGTTGACCAAGACGAGCGATTACTGCATCGGTAAACTCCCTGGTACCTACTTTCTGCTTGCTTACCCCTTCGACGTAGATATCATAGGTATGAATGCCGTCCTCGATAGTGCGCAGCCAGGCATTATGCACCAGTGTCGCCACATCTGGCTGATCGATGTGGACCAGCATCATGACCGCGGCAAGCAGTAGACCTGAGGGGTTGGCGAGGTTCTGACCTGCGCGGCGAGGAGCAGAGCCGTGGATAGCCTCAAACATTGCGAAGCGATCACCAATATTCGCTGAACCGGCCAGGCCAACCGAGCCTGCGACCTGTGCTGCCACATCCGACAGTATATCGCCGTAGAGGTTGGGTAGGACGATTACGTCAAATGCCTCGGGCGTGTCGGCGAGTTTGGCCGAGCCTATATCGACGATCCAGGTTTCGTTCTCAATATCGGGATAATCGACTGCGATCTCATTGAATACTTTATGGAACAAGCCATCGGTAAGCTTCATAATATTATCTTTTATAAAGCAGGTGACCTTTTTGCGGTTATGACTCCTGGCGTATTCAAAGGCGTAGCGTACTATCTTTTCGCTCCCCGGTCGACTGATGAGTTTCAGGCTCTCCACCATATCATGCGTTTGGCGATACTCAATGCCAGTATAGAGATCCTCCTCGTTCTCACGGATAATCACTACATCCATGGTAGGATGCTTTGTCTCGACAAATGGGTAGTAGGAGACCGCAGGGCGTACATTCGCGTATAACCCAAAAATTACGCGAGTTGTGACGTTGAGGCTCTTATACCCTCCCCCCTGGGGAGTGGTGATGGGTGCCTTGAGAAAAACTTTGGTGCGGCGTAGCGACTCCCACGCGCTCGGTTCAATACCCGCGCTGATTCCGCGCAGGTAAACCTTCTCGCCAATTTCGACCTCCTCGATCTCGATACGCGCGCCTGCTGCTTTAATGATATTAAGAGTAGCTGCCATTATTTCAGGCCCAATGCCATCTCCATATGCTACTGTAATGGGTGTGTTTGTTGCCATGTTGATATCTCTTCCTGTTTGCTTTCGTAACAAATACTCCGTTGTATCACCGCTTCAGTTTAGCATAGCGGTGGTTATTCAGACAAGCATTTTTCTCTGTACCTTTGCCCGAAAATCTGCTATATTTCTCTTAATCTCATTCTTAAACATTAGAAGTTGTAGTAACAAGGTAGAACTTTGAACGATAAGATATCACCTACAGAACCGGAAGATGATTTAGTGCCTGTACAGCCTGGCTATCTCGGCGTAACTCCTCCACCGGGTCAACCTCCACCGAAAGGCCAACGTACCTGGGTTGATCGCCCTGAGCAGTTGCTTCATGCCGTCAATGTACTTAAGCAGTCGAATATTGTTGCCATCGATGCAGAATTTACCCAGGTACGATCACGTACACAGAGTGATCTCTCTACCGCCTCTCATCATCTTGCGCTCCTGCAACTGGCGCTCGATGGTCAATGCTTTGTTGTAGATGCGTTGCGGCTTAACGATCTTTCACCTCTGTCTGCCGTAGTAGAGAATCCGGCTATTATTATCCTGTTACACGGAGCGGGCGCAGACCTGCGTGTCATGGCCGAACGAGGTTTGAAAGTTGCTCATTACTACGATCTTGAGGCTGCCTGTCGCTCCATCTTCGGCCAGCATGAATCTTCACTGGCGGCTATGCTACAACGCGCATTCCATGTGCGGCTGGATAAGAGTTTACAACGTACCGATTGGACACGTCGCCCTCTCCCTCCCGCAATGGTGGCCTACGCTGCTCGCGATGCTGAGATGACACTGGCTCTCTACTATTGGCTGGATAAGCATTTCCACTGGGCGTTGAAAATCCATGAGAGTACCAACCAGCAGGAACCGGTGGCTGCATGGATTGAACCGTTTCTGCGTGGAACCTCGCCCTTTCCCGCGGATGTGGCAGTGGCGGAAGCGATAGAGCAAGGTATTTTGAGTCAGGAACAATTGTATGTAGATTGTCGCAGTGCCCTGGCAACCCTAACTCATCCCATGCGGCGCAGTCGATTGCTGCGCCTGCTTGCTGACCTGGGACTTGTGGAACTGGCACCTGACATTGAACCCCTCTTATCTGCGCAAACCGCCGACGAGCGTGCCGCGGCCATCCGCGCTCTCTACCGGCTCGAAGGTGAGCAGAGCAAGGCTTTGATCCGGCCATTATTACACGATCCTGTACAAGATGTGCGCAAAGCAGCGTACACAGCCTTGCGTAGCCAGGTCAGTAAAGAACCCCGTGGCCAATGGACTATGCCTGTCAAATCCGCTGATGGTACGCGCAGTTGGACGGTTGGTGAAGCAAGCGAGTCAAGCGATTCAAATGAGGGTGACTGGAAAGCTCGCCTGCGCTCCCTTATGGGCGAGTGACTCCGTGCACGACTGGTTTCCTTGGGAGTCTTGTGCCGATCCACAGCAGCAACAGCAATGCCGAAGCCATACCAAGTCGTCTCAGGCGAGTTGCCCATTGCTCTTCTAATACAGGATCGTTGTCACCCAATCGCAGCCAGCGCACAACACGATGCAAGAGTGTAACTTGCTCAGGGTAAGATGAGACATCTGCGTGCCCGCTATTGATTTGCTCTAATTCCGCCCCGGCTGCATGCATATCTTCCGGTGCGCCTGAAAACGAACGACGTGTTGTAGTGCGTAACTGGTCGGCTAACGCCGTAAAAAATTGTTGAATGAGTATTTTGATTGTACCTTTAACCAGGGGTTCGGGCAGTAGTGCTCCAGCTTTGGAAAGATGCAGGCTGCCTCTATAGGCGATCACTGTATTTTCGTTGTATGCTCTTAATTCTACAGCCCATTCACCTTGAAGTTTGCCTGTTTGTCCTTCACCCTCGACTGTCATGCGGTACGAAAAAGGATAGCGCTGTTCAACAACAGTAGCGTATCCCGCATATGCACCTCTCAGCGGAGCATGCTTTACATGTATGGTGAAAGCATAGGTCTCTTCCCCAAGCCTCTCCAGCCGTTCGATGCCTGGAATGCTGCTCTGTGGCGTCTGCTGATCCATCAAGTGGGCCCACACTTCTTCGGGTGCGGCCTGAAGTGTGTATGTTCCTTCAAAATCCATAATAATACAATGAATCCTTAGTTGTATGTAAGTACTACTTTTCACCATTATAGAGGAGGATGAACGAGGTGGCAATGGGCTTATGTCGAATTAACTTACTAGAGACTCTTCTTTCTCATCAACCTTTACTACTTTAGTAGATATTGTAAAACAACTCCTCTATAAAGGATACGTTCAACAAAGGAAAACGTGACAAGCGGCCCCAAAAACTTGCGTTCGTTTTCTGCAAGGTGTATACTAACCCCCATATCATAGAGACTAGGTGGAGGGTGGTCAGGGCTATACGACACGACGGAAGCATGCTTCGTATGTATATAGTAGGGGTGGAGCTTGCCCCCGCGCTGACCCTCGTTTCCCGTGAGGAGCATATCAGATGAAACGGATGAAAGTAATATTTTTACAGGATGTTGATGGCCAGGGCAAGGTCGGTGAGTCAAAAGAAGTGGCCAATGGCTACGCCCGCAATTATCTTTTGCCGCGCCGGCTGGCTGCCGCAGCAACGCCGGCACTTTTAGCGAATCAGCAGCAGCGCATAGCCTCTGAGCAGCGCAGACGCGAGAAGCAAGAAGCATCGGATCAACAACAGGCGGAGCGCCTGGGCCAGATTTCGCTTACCTTTAAGGCCCGCGTTGGAAGACAGGGTCGACTCTTTGGCTCGATCACTAGCCAGGATATCGCATCTGGCCTGCGTGACAGCGAAGGTATTGTCATTGACCGGCGTATGATTGATCTTCCCGTGCCAATTCGCACACTTGGAACCTTTATGGTGCCTATAAAGATTAGACAGAAGCTTGAGCCAAAAATCACCGTAAATGTGGTCGACGAATCAGGTACTGATGCTGCCCAGGTAGAATCCACTGCTGCCGGGACAGAAAGCGCTACTACCGAGTAATATGAACAGGGCAAGTCTCGCATCCCGGTAACAGGCTCGCCTTTTTATATGGGGATGCTATGCCGCGCTGGCTCTACTTTCTACTCATAATGGCTGTTATTGCCCCCCTTATCGCCTTGATTTGGGGACAAAAGCAAGAAACAGCCATTTTTATTAGTTCAGCTATTGGCTTGATACCTCTGGCTGCACTGATTGGCCGTTCGACTGAAGACCTGGAGTATTATGTCGGCCCCATTGCTGGCGGTTTGCTCAATGCAACATTTGGCAATGCCCCCGAACTTATCATCGGCATCTTTGCTCTGCAGCATGGACTGATATCAGTCGTTAAAGCTTCGATTACAGGCTCCATCATTAGCAATGCCCTGTTCGTGCTTGGCAGTTCTCTGGCGCTTGGGGGATGGCGCTGGGGCAAACAATATTTCAGTGCGCGCGATGCCGGGCAATATTCTTCGATGATGGTACTTGCGATCGCCGGTCTATTGATTCCCTCTACAGGCTCACTTCTAGTTAAAGACCTTGGACGGGATCAAGCAATCGGCAACGCTATTGCCGTGATTTTACTGCTTGTCTATGCCATGTATCTTGCCTCGCATGTTTTCCACCTGCGCACAGAGCGACGTAATCCCAAACACCAGGCTAAAACTACGCATGTCCCTACATCGACAAAAGAACCGGAAGAGTCCGAAGAAGTGGAACCGGTGACCGGTGGAGTTGATCCGCGTGAGATAGGCGAGCAAGAGCCTCCTAAACTCTGGTTGGCGCTAGTCTTGCTGCTTGCGGCAACCATAGGGACTGCCTGGAATAGTGAGCTGCTGGTTGGTGCTATCAAGCCTGTAACTGAACAACTCGGCTGGTCCCAGGAGTTCATCGGCCTGGTCATTATCCCCATTGTTGGGAATGCTGCCGAACACTCGAGCGCGGTGCTCATTGCATTGAGGGATCGCGTAGACTTGAGCATGGCCATCGCAGCAGGCTCGTCGATTCAGGTGGCTACCTTCGTCGCGCCTTTGCTGGTGCTCGTCAGTCTCTTCTATCCAACACCCCTCAACCTGGTTTTCCAACCCCTGGAACTGGCTATACTCGGATTGGCAACCATTCTTTTTCCGCTCGTTAGCCTGGATGGAGAATCGACCTGGCTGGAGGGAGTGCAACTCATGGCCGTCTACATCATGGCTTGCGTGGTGTTCTTCTTTGTGCCAGTTAACACCGGCTAAACACCAAACAACCAGGCCATTGCTCGCACTTACCACGTTCCTTTGGTCGAGATGGCGCACCTCACTATCGCACGCGGTATCTTGGGCAGCAAGTCGCTTGCCAGCAACCCTGCACGTCCAATATCCGCGCTCATCAACTCGGCGGCGGCTGAATGCAGATAAACGCCCGCGCTGGCGGCGTCAAACGGTGTCAACTTTTGTGCCAGCAACCCTGCAATCATGCCGGCCAGCACATCGCCCGTGCCTGCAGTGGCCAGCGCGGGATTGGCTAACCAGTTGATGCGTGTGCGCCCATCTGATTCAGTAATAATTGTGCAGGCTCCCTTGAGCACAAGCGTGACCTGCCATTCTCTTGCCTTGCTGCGCGCCACTTCCAGGCGATCGATATTGCCGCCAGAAACCTTGAGCCCTCCGCTCAGGCGTCCCATCTCGCCTGGATGTGGTGTAATCACCGTCCCCGCCGGCAGCAGCGTCCACCAGCGTTCTAACGCGGAAAGATTGTTCAGGCCATCGGCATCAATCACCAGGTTCGGGCGTTCTTCATCTGGCAGCGAGCGTAAATGCTCCAATATCTGCAAGATTACCTCACGAATAGAGGGAGATTGACCCAGCCCGGGCCCTATGAGTAGTGTCCGGTATCCCTCCAGGTGGTCTATCAGTGTGCCCGACCGTTCGAAGCTCTCCGCAGATTCTGGCGGAAGCAATAAGAACGTTACTTCATGCAGCGCACTGGCGTAGATGGGGTGCATTTGCTCTGTGACCGCCAGTGTCACCAGTCCCACACCAACGCGTCCTGCGGCACTCCCGGCTAGAAATGCCGAGCCTGGATAGGGGGGTGAGCCACACAGCAACATCACCTTGCCAAACGTCCCCTTATTACTATCGAGTGGGCGCTTTGGCAGCGTGGCTTTTGCCATTGCGGCTGTCAACATCTCGGTTTGCAGGGGGCTTGCTAGCTCAGCAGGCAAGCCGATATCGCCCACATGTAATTCGCCCACGTAGCTGCGCCCAGGAAAGAAGAAAAAGCCCAGCTTGGGGTAGGCCAGTGTGATCGTCAAATCGGCGGGGATGCTGCCAGGATCGACTTCTCCCGTATCCGCATTCATGCCGGTTGGAAGATCAAGCGCTACCACCCGTATGCTGTCACGCTTCTCTCGCTCCTCGCGCACGCGGCCTAGCAGACTGCGCATACTATCCGGGAGTGGACGCGAACGTCCTGTTCCCAGTAGCGCATCGACAACAAACCCGGCACTTTGCATGATCTCTTCTAGTTTTGCAGTAGTTTCTGTCTCAGGAACATCCTCTCCATAGATCGTCAGGCGTTGCTCCTTCCAGCGGTAGAGGCTGACAAGCCCTCCCCACTTCTCCAGGTAGCGCCCCATCACCAGGCCATCACCACCGTTATTGCCTGGACCGACCAGGATTAAAAATTCAAGATTAGCTACTCCACGCTGTGGTTGGATATGTTGTGTTAGGATCTCAGCTGCGCTTTTCCCTGCATGCTCCATCAGTATTTGCGAAGTAAGGCCATATTCACGTTCTGCCCCGGCTTCCAATTCGCGCATTTCGGCAACGGTAACAATGTACATATATTTTCTCCCGGTCTTGTATTGCAACTCCTATGTTGTCCCTACATGTCTAATTGTAATCCTTCACGAGGCAAGAAGGAAGGCTCTGTGCTATACTCCTCCTATGAAAAAACTCGCTCTCAAAATCAGGCCGCAGCGCAGTACCCAGTATGCCAATATGACGGAGAAACTGGCTGCGCCTGAATTACTTGCCAGCCCGCTGGGACTCGCTATCAAGCAAATTGATCCACTGACGCTTGCAGGCCAGGGCTATATCTTAGTAACCCTCGACGAGGAGTGCATTCGATCCCTACACCCATCATTAGAAGATATCCTTCCCCGCCTGGGTGCAACTAGTGAAGCGTATGAATTTTTCGAACATATCGCAGAGATAGAGGGTCCATTCTTACGCCCACTGGAAACAGCGTTTACGCCGTTTGTCCCGTTAGAAATGGCTGAGGTCCGCCGCTATAAAGGCAAAACCAACGAAGTCTTCACCCACGTGCTACTCAACATCGCCATTTTTGCAGGAGCTTACAGCAACCAGTTTACCGGGCGACTGAGAGTGCTCGATCCACTCGCAGGTGGAGGTACAACCCTTTTTCTGGCCCTGGCAGCCGGTTATGATGCCTTCGGTATAGAGCAACAAAGGCAGGATGTCGAGACAACGGCCGTCTTTGTTCGACAGTATCTGAACAGCGAGCGCATACCCTGCAAGGAACTGGATGAGCGTGGGCGCCGGGCGGGTAGGCGCTATCAGTTCGAGATCGGCCATAAGGGCTCGACGCGCGAACTCGTCCTGGCACATGGCGATGCGTGCGAGGCTGATCGACATATGCGGGAAGTGCCTGGTGGCCCACATATGCATGCTATCGTTGCGGATTTGCCTTATGGCATTCAACATTTCGGCGAAATTGCCAGTATGTTGAACAAGGCCTTGCCTGTCTGGGAACGCATGTTATTGCCGGGCGGGACAATTGCATTAGCCTGGAATGCCACACACGTCGAGCGCTCAGCTCTGGTAGAGTCGCTTGAGCGCCATCCACACCTGCGTGTACGCAACGACCCACCGTACACACAACTTACCCACACGGTAGATCGCGTCATCAAAAAGCGCGATATTGTAGTCGCTGTAAAGGCCTAATGCAAAATCAATAGACCTTTTCGGGGTATTCAGGTATACTCTCCCTGGTGCAGAGGGGCAGCGAGACTCAGGGCCTTCTCTCTTTTACGATCCGCATTCAGGATACTGCAACTTTCAGCATCACCGCGGCAGCAGGCGAACTGCCCGCGCTGTTTTCGGCGTAGAGGATCACGATCCCCTCCTGCATTCCACCTTCGAAGGTGGAATGGTAAGTCACACTGGTTGCAAAGGTAGTACTGCCATTCCCTGCTACGCCTGATACATTGGCATGACCGATAGCAGTATATAAATGATCTAATAGGGCTACCATACCAATCTTTCCCTCGAAAGCGTTGCCTGTTCCGGCGACAAGGACCGGGCTGGTGACGCGGTCACGACTCTGTGGTGAAGCGATGGACATACCATCTGACGTCACTGCTACGATCTCCCAGATGCCTCCATTGGTATTCCCCTCGAGACGTTGTAGCGAAACCTTGATTGTGCTTCCGCCGGGAGCCGGATTTTTCACCGTCACCAGTGCACCGGCATCGCTGGACCTGCCGCCGCTTACAATGGTCGTTGGAGCGTTGCTGGACCAGTCCAGTAGATGCGCATCCGCGGCCATGTGCTGGGCTACCATCGCTGCCTCCAGTTTCCAGGCATCCTTTCCCTGGTTGACCTGCGCCTGGTCATTTTCGGCCTGGTAACGTGTCAGGTCGGGATACATGCCAGGAAAAGATACAGGTACCAGCGTCCCCACGCTATCGGACCACTTGAACTCACGGAAGAGGTCCGGCGTGTAGCTTGCGCTATTTTTGCCGGCGTTAATACTAGAATGCTGATCGACCTCAGCCGTCAATACGCTATTGTACCCGCTGATCTTGGCATTACCCTCGTACAGGTTCTGTAACTTGAAGATCTGTTTAGGACTTGGGCTGCTAATGCTGGTGTAGACGTATACATCCAGGATGGCGCCGGTGCCATTATAACGTACCGTCACCAATGCCTGTAGGGTGGAGGTTCCAATCAGGTTGCCGCACGTGACACTTTCTACCTTGGTAATGCCGTTCTGCGTGGGGATAATGGGGTCCCAATAGGCAGGTGTTTTCACGGCCTCAGGACAAGGCCGCGTACCTAACCCAATACCAGGAGTCGTGGTGGCAGTTGTACCACTTCCTGACCCTCCGCCCGTTGTGGTCGTGCCGTGCGTGGTAGGCGTTGTGCTGCTACATGCTGACAGGCAAAGAGTTAGTAATAAGATCATAGAAGCGCTAATCAAGAAGTGTTTAGGCAGCACATCTCTTACCGGATCAAGGAACTGAGCAAGGAAACGGCGGCAAAGAGGATCACGAAAATGATGGTGAGGTTGAAAATCAAACGTTCCACACCACGTCGTGTCTTAAACACTGCACCTGAGCCGCTGCCACCAAACGCACTGCCCAGACCTGCCCCCCGCGCCTGGAGTAAGATAAAGACGATTACAGCTACGCTGAGAATAATTTGTATGATACGGATTGCCGGGAGCCATGCTTGAGCCAAATTCTTTTCCTCGCTTTCGTATTTCACCACCTGGGTACCTACCTCTTGTAGGCTTCTTTCCAGAGATTATAGCATACAATGCTTCTCCCGTCGAGAGAGTAATTCAACTATGCGCCAGCTCATGACAAGTAGGACACATCACCATAAAATTTCGCTGGTTATAACGGTCGAGTATATTAGCTGGAATGTGGACCGTGTGCAGTTGCAATGCCTCACACGCTTGCCCGCATTCAGGGCAAAGGCCGTTGGCCTTTGCGCTTAACGAGCGTTTCAAGAATTTCATCTGTGTTGTATGTACAACATCCAGGCTGACATGAAAGAGCAGACCCGCCAGGATCAGCGCGAGCACCCGCGAGCGAGTGCGCAAAGCGATGAATAACAATGTACCCAGCACAATTGGGTGGTGTAGCAGCCGTGCCGTTTGCAGTTGTGGAGGATCAGCCTGGCCAAAATACTCAATAGCTGCTCGCAGACTGAAAGTACGGTGCGTCACGGCATGCCAAAGGTAATGGTCTACATCGATCAGCACGCTCGCTGCAAGTGGAATCCAGACATCTTTTTTCAACCACGGCAGAGCCGCCACAGCCGCCGCAGACGATAATTTTATGTGCTCCTGTACCCGCATATATATCTTCACCTCGATTCAAAAACCGTATTTGCATAATTATAACCATTTCTTAATCGGAATGGCATTGACCTTAGCTTCTGAATGGTATCCTTTGTCATTCCAGGTGTATAATATTGATAAAGCGAAAAAATGATTTGGCTGAAATAGAGCAGGAACCGGAAAGATGACCCAACTAACCCAGATGGAATGTACTGCTTGCCGCAAAGGAGAACCCATGCTTACAGACGCAGAGATAGCTCAGTATCGTCCACAAGTGCCCGGGTGGAATATCATCGAAGTTGATGGCATCAAGCGTCTAGAGAAGGCGTTTAATTTTGATAACTTCGTCCATGCCCTGGCCTTTACGAACAAAATAGGTGAACTCGCCGAGGAAGAAGCCCATCATCCCGCGCTCCTGACCGAGTGGGGCAAAGTCACCGTCACCTGGTGGTCGCACAGTGTAGGAGGCCTGCATCGCAACGACTTCATTATGGCAGCCAAAACCGACCAGGCCTACGCAGCATCAGAGGGGAAGAAAGAGTAAGAAGGGCACAATCATCTCCTGGAGATACGCGTGGAAATCGGTGAAACCCTGCTCGCCAGCTCTCGACAAGAATGGCGCGCATGGCTGGCACAACATCATCGCGATTACAAGGAAATCTGGCTGATCTATTACAAGAAGGCCGCTGGAAAAACGGGCATTACCTATGAGGAGTCGGTTGAAGAGGCCCTGTGCTTCGGTTGGATCGATGGCGTCAACAAGGGCATCGACCAGGAAACCTACGCCGGGCGCTTTACACCTCGTCGCCCGAAAAGCCCCTGGTCGGGTTCCAATCGCAAGCGCGTTGCCCGCTTGCTGCGTGAGGGTCGTATGACCGAAGCAGGGTTAGCTGTTCTCCCAGCAGACTACTTTTTACCGCCGCCATCGTCTTAAACATAGAGAGAGTAATGTATCCCCACAAAGTCCTACAGAGATAGTACAGATAGAAGTATTGGTACGCGTCTATGTTATACTGCTTTCGCAAGAGTATCAATCTGCTTCGCAGAAAGGAATGGCTCACTCGCTCTTCATTAAAATCAAACGTGGATTGCTAATGTAAGCTTAACACCTGTTTTGCTCTCAGCTCATGAATAACGCTGAGCTGCCTGTATCTACCAACACGCCCATTCCTACAGAGGAGGTGAAACGTGGATTACTACCCTCCACCAGAAGAGCGTTCTTTGCCTCGTACTCAATTCCGGAACATCCCACTCACTCCCTCGCAAGATATCACCTCCCTGGACACCCGTCCTCTGAGCATACCCCTTCCGCAAAAACAGCGCCGGGTATCTCGTCATCCACGCAATCACCTTGCCATCGTCTTCCTGCTCAGTATGTGTCTCATTATCATCGTGAGCGCAACTATTATCGTACCTGTGCTCAAAACTCGTAGTATGGTACCGATCCCAACTGTGACTCCGCGAGCGATAGCCACTTCCACACCTACGCCTACACCAACACCGGTCTTTGATCCTAGTCAGGGAGCGGTGTTACCAACACATCGCGTCGTTGCATTTTATGCAGTACCCTTTGCGGAGCCTACCGGCCCTGCCTATGAGCCCACTAATACCATGCTTGCAGCACTGAGGGACCAGGGAGCCGACTATGAGCAACTCGATCCTAGGCATCCGGTGCAAATGGGAATTGATCTCGTCGTCAGTGTCCCTGACGCTTTTCCTGGCCCACAGAACAGCTATAGCCATCATGTTGACGCGGGAACTATCCAGTCTTATATAGATTTCTGTAGCAAGAACGATCTTCTTCTGTTTCTCGACCTCAACTTTGGGCTGTCCCCTATCATGGACGAAGTGCACTTCTTTTTACCATATTTAGAGAAGTACGCTTTCGTGCATATGGCCATTGATCCTGAATGGATGTTCCCCCGTCGTAATGGTATTCCTGGGGTAAATTTAAGCAATGTACGCGCAGCGGATTTGAACCCTATTATTGAGGCAATCGCTGCAATCCCCATGCAGTATCATGTCCCGCGAAAGATTTTGGTCATTCACCAATACCGTCCCGATGGTGATGGCTTAAAAGACCCCTATGATCCTGGGCAGGCAGAGATTGCGGATAAACGCAACCTGCTCTTCGATCCGCGCGTTGATGTGGTCATCCATGTTGATAGCGTCGGTGGCTATCCTGGCGATATTCAGGATAAAAGGCTTCAATACAGTGAGTGGGTTCAACAGGATATAGTAAAGTACGGCAACTTTCTCTATGGTGGCTTTAAGTTGTTTTACCAGCATGAAGCCAAAATAAGGTTGATGACGCCAAAGGAAGTCCTCTCGCTCAACCCACCGCCAATGGTGGTTACGTATGGAAATTAGTACGACAAAGAGAAGTTTAACCATTGATCTCTAGCCATCTCTATGATATAATCTAAGTTATTAAAGTAATTAAATGTTTTTGGCTAGGAAATTAAACAAAATGACCCTTGATGACATTGATTTGAGAATTCTAGATTTGCTGCTCCAGGATGGGCGGATATCTCATACTACCATCGGCAAGGAAACCGACCTGAGTGGTCCCTCCGTCTATGCGCGTATTCAACGCATGGAACGAGAAGGCATTATCAAAGGCTATACTACCCTGCTCGCTCCTGAAAAGGTTGGACGTGGACTGGCTGCCTTTGTCCGTGTTCGTACTCAGACACCTGATTATGTTAATGATAACTTCGAGCGGTTTGTCCAGGAGGAAAAACAGATTTTGGAGTGTCATGATGTTGATGGAGAGGATTGCTACATCCTCAAAGTCCGTACTGCTTCCACGCAGTCACTCCAGAAACTCCTCGCGACCATTCGCAGCTTCCCAGGAATCACTCGCACAGTCACCACGATTGCACTGGAAACACTCAAAGAGGAGGGGACGGTCAGACCAGCGGTCAACAGCACAAAACGAGAGGAGGGATAAGCCATGACCGGATTAGAATCCACCAGCCTGCGCTCCCAACTTCCACAGTTAGAACGCTGGCGCAAGATCAAGGTCAACGCTCTGCTGATTTTGGTCACCATGATCTGGGGCAGCACCTTCTTGATCGTCCAGCAGACCATCAGGCTCACAGGTCCCTTTACCTTTCTGGCTATGCGCTTCAGTATAGGAGCCCTGGTTCTGGCAGTGATCTTCCGTAAACGGCTGGCGCAGATCACATGTGCCGAGATCATCACCGGCTCAATCATCGGCCTGTTCCTTTTTGGTACATATGCACTCCAGACTACAGGCTTGCAGTACACCACATCCAGTAAAGCGGCCTTTATCACCGCCATGTATGTCCCGCTGGTGGCCATCCTGGCAGTGCCAATGCTGCACCAGAAACCAACCCTGGGCAGTATGCTGGGTGTCATGCTTTCCGTAACAGGAGTGATACTCATCTCGGTCAATAGCTCGTTCCGGTTCACTTTTGGCCTGGGCGAATTCCTGGTCATGGGTTGTGCCATAGCCAGCGCGCTGCATGTGATCTTGATCAGCAAATTTGCCCCAAGGGTGGATGCCATCAACCTCGCTCTTGTCCAGATTGCGTTTACAGCTGTCCTCAGCATCATCGCCATGCCTATAGCCAGAGAGCCATTTGTTCTGCCTCCCCTGCCTGTCTGGGGATCAGCCCTGTTCATGGGAGTGGCTGCAACCGCATTTGCTCTGGCTATCATGAATAGAGTACAACAGTTTGTCAGTAGCACCCAGGCCACCCTGATCTACGCCCTTGAACCGGTCTGGGCCGCCATGCTCGGCTATCTAGCAGGAGAGCAACTCAGCCTCTTCGCCTGGATTGGCTGTGGCTGCATCTTGCTGGGCATGATCACGGGTGAGTTGCGTCTGTCCAGGATTTTGAAGAAGATCAATCGATCAGCATCACTCCATGCATCCAGAAAGCAGCTCGATGATCAAAATAGCCAGGACGAAAACGATGGCAAGCAGGACTGCTTGAGTAATAAACCTGCGATCTCGATTCTGGCTCAGTGCATAGCGAACCACTCCGATCAAGACAATGAGCACAGCGCCGAGGATCGCAACATATCTCAAGCTGCCGCCAACACCCTGCGTACACATCAATTGCCCTTGAGAATTGAAGATGAAACCCAGCGTGATGACGATAGCGCTCAACAGGGGCAGCAACATCTGGTTCGTGACCCGGATAATCCTTTGATCTCCCTGGCTGCTGCGCACATACACGAGCATTATCAGGATAATCAGGACAACGCAGGCAATGACAATAATAACGTTTATCAAACTTGGATGCATAATTTACTATTGAGTCCAGTGCGTGAAATGAACCCTGTTGCAAAGTTACCTCGTGCCCTGCGGGCATGAGGTAACTTTGCAACATTCCCCCTGCTTTAAGCGACTTCGGAAGCGCTATCTGTAGCTGTAAAGTGAATCTCCAACGCCTTGTTCACAAACCGCGCCACCTTGGCCTCCTGGTTTACCAGTACCGCCGGGAGCGTGATGTCGCGCTTGAAATTGCCAATCTCGATAATCATCTCGTCGCCTTTCTTCGTCATCAACACCTTGTCCATCTCGACGTGCGGCAGCGGGAGGCGTAGCACATACGTGTCTCCTTCGCGCGTCACCTCCTGTATTGGCCCCCGGTAGTAAACCTGCGTGGGGTCGGCATCGCCGAAGATGGTCTGGGCTAGCTTGCCAAGCTGTGCAATGCCGAGAATCTCGCGTGCATAGTAAGGGGCCTCCCAGATTGGTAGTGGCGCGAAGGTCTGGTGAATCTTCAGGCGCAGCGCCTCCTGGTTGCGATACAGGTCTTGCATAAATTCGTCTGTATAATTGCCTGCTGGGATAACGCGGTTGCATATCACTGCATCGATTGGATACCCAAAGAGCGCAAGATAGGTTTCAGCGCGCAGCGCCTCTTTAATCACCATGCGTTCTGGATTGACTACCGGGCGGTAGGAACTAATATCCGGGTTACTCAATACCGCCCGTAGGTTTTTGACTCGTTCACTTAAGACTTGCAAGGCATCCAATACTTCACCAGAAGGGATGAAAGCTTTGATGAATGGGCGTGCGAGAGTGAGCGTACTCCTCTTCAAGTTTAAGCCACCGATGCGCCCCGCATACCATTGAAACGTGTCGGGCATGCTCAGCAGTCGTATCGTCTCACCTGTTGGAGCCGCGTCGATAATGACGACTTCGAAGTCGCCGTCGCGGGCGTTGCGATAGATATTGAGCAAGCTGACAATCTCGTCCATGCCGGGGATGAGAGCCAGTTCTTCTGCCATTACCGAGTCCAGGCCGCGTTTGCGCAGTAATTCGCTCAACTTCGCCTGCACTTTGCTCCAGCTATGTCGCATTTCGTCCAACACGTTGACTTCCTGTGCCCACAGGTTCGAAGCCAGTTCCGTTGGCTCTGAAGAGAGTGGTGTATTGAAACAGTCGGCAAGGCTATGTGCCAGGTCCGTACTCACCACAAGTGTGCGTTTGCCCTGCGCAGCAGAACGAACCGCCGTTGCCGCTGAAATGGTCGTTTTCCCAACGCCGCCTTTTCCAAGGTAAAGTATTATACGCATAGAAGTCCTTATTCTCGAGTCTCACAATGTCAACTTATGGCAATAGTCGCCCATGCCTCTCATACATGTACGTACATTGCCCCATTCCGGTTAGCTTTTATGGCTGTGTATTCGAAACAATTATAGCCCTTCCTTGCTAAGTATACACCTAATGAGCCGTGAGAGACAATAAAAGTTAATTCCCATCAAATTTGGCAAAGCTTGACAAATCTCATAGGTGTCGGTTTTGCTGCACTCGGAGGGTTAGTTGGTGGTTTACTCCAAACACGCCACGCTCGTTAAGCAGAGCTAAGGTGTCAATTAGGCAGAAGAATTCCAACCGACCCTCAAGAAATGGGATTGGCAGAATGAGCCAAACTTGGCTCATTCTGCCAATCCCATTTCTTGACCGGCGCTCTAGACAAGATGCACCACTTCGGGTACGGCGAAGCAGAGTTAATGGTAGGGGTGATAAATGATTCGTTCCGTCAGCACTACCAGATGAAGGTGAAAGGGGTCGAAGGAGTATGATTCCCGTTATAGCTCAATCTTGCCGTTCATCACCATCAATTTAAGAAATTCCAGGCGGCGCACAACTTCAATGCGATCACTCCCGCCATTTTGATACCATTGGCGCAGCCAGAGCAGTGAACCGATTTCCTCGGAGCTGAAGCCGTCCTGAGTTAGCATATCCGTCTCGGTAGCAGCGATCTCAGTATTATTTACCATATCAAATTGTTTTTCAGATTGAATTTGCGGATTCATCATATTTACCTTCTTCCTTATTAAGGATCTTCTCCGCTGCTTTACTCTGCTTTACTTAATTTCCGTGTTGATCTTGTTTATTGTTGCCCGGCAATTTGGCTGGACCCTGCACTTACATAGACGAGCAATGCTCTACTTTTTCAAATATCACTTTGTTTGTACTCCTCACAACACCCTTCTCCCTCTACTTATTCCTAACAAGCAAAGTATAAACGGAAATCGATACTGCAGCTATCTACGAAATAACGCTCAGACTATGAAACATATCACATCGTCTAAACACATCTTCCTGCATGTCAGATATACGTTTGAGAGAATATATAAGTTACACCTGAGAACAACCAATTTTTTTATATCGTAACTCTTCAAGAAAGGATGCAGGGGGACGCCAGTCCCCCTGTTCGCTTAGCTATTGCGCACCACGATATTTATCAGCCGCCCAGGCACATAGATCACCTTCTGCACAGTCGCCTCGCCGATGAACGAAGCCACCCGTGGATTGTTCAGTGCCAGCATGCGAATGTCATGCTCACTGGTATCAGCAGCAACCTGGATCCTCTCACGTACCTTGCCGTTGACCTGCACGACCAGCGTGAAAGTCTCATCCTGTGTCAGCGCCTCGTCAAACTCCGGCCAATCCGTCGTATGGATGCTGCCGCTGTGATCCGTCAGGTGCCACAGTTCCTCGCTAATATGCGGTGCCATCGGCGCCAGCAGTAGCATCATCGTCTCCAGCGTGTCGCGGTAAGCCGTGCTGCGGGCCACCGGCTCGTTTTGCTGCTTAATCAGCGCATTGTTGCACTCCATCAGCGTAGCCAGCGCCGTGTTAAAACGGAAATTGCTCAGCTCTTCCGACACGCGCTTAATAGTCTTGTTGCGCAGCCGCTCGACGGCCCTGCTCTCACTGCTCTCCTCACCATCCGGTTTCTCGACCCAGCTATCGCTAACCAGGCTCCAGAAGCGGTTCAGGAAGCGCCACACGCCTTCTAAATTGTCCGGCCTGAAGGTGCCTCCCTGGTCAAATGGGCCCATAAACATCAGGTAGCAGCGCACGGTGTCGGCGCCGTACTTATCGACGTACTCGTCAGGAGCCACAACATTGCCACGTGACTTGGACATCTTCTGCCCATCAGGTCCCAGTACAATACCCTGGTGATACAGCCGCGTGAACGGTTCGTCGAAGTGCAGGGAACCCATGTCGCGCAGCGCCTTGATGAAGAAGCGCGCGTACAGCAGGTGCAAGACTGCGTGTTCTGCGCCTCCGATATATTGATCGACAGGCAGCCAGCGTTCCATCGCCTCCTGGCTCCATGCCTGCTCGCTGTTGTGTGGATCGGCATAGCGCAGGAAGTACCAGGATGAGTCGATGAAAGTATCCATCGTATCGGTCTCGCGTGTAGCCGGCCCTCCGCATACCGGGCACGTAGTGTTCACAAACTCCGGCTCGTAGCGCAGCGGCGACTCGCCGGTTGGCTTAAACTTAACATGCTCCGGCAGGTAGACGGGCAGTTGCTCCTCTGGTACCGGAACCATACCGTCTTTGGGACAGTAGATGATCGGGATAGGCGCACCCCAGTAGCGCTGCCTGCTGATCAGCCAATCGCGCAGGCGATAGGACACCATGAACTTGCCGGTATGGCGTTCCTCCAGGTACCTGGTTATGCTGGCAATCGCTTTATCCGCAGGTGTACCATCGAACGGACCTGAGTTGACCATTACCCCCAGGTGTTCTCTCGCCTCTGTCCAGGTCGCAGGATCGCTTGGTGCTTCTTCCTCGGGGCGAATCACTTCGCGTATGGGGATACCGAACTTACGCGCAAACTCAAAGTCGCGCTGGTCATGTCCAGGTACGCCCATGATGGCGCCTGAACCGTAGCCCATCAGCACATAATCGGCGATCCAGACTGGAACTTGCTCGCCGTTGACAGGGTTGGTGACGTAGCCGCCTGTAAAAACACCCGTCTTCTCCTTCTCCGTGCTCATGCGCTCGATCTCGGTCATATGCCGGGCCTGTTCCACATAAGCCTCGACTTCCGCCCTGTGCTCGGGCGTGGTAATCTGCTCGACCAGCGGATGTTCGGGTGCCAGCACAAAGAACGTGACGCCGTAGATAGTGTCCGGCCGCGTAGTAAAGACAGGAATCTCTTCACGTTGTCCATCGATTTCGGCGAAGAAACGAATCTCCGCCCCCACGCTGCGCCCGATCCAGTTGCGCTGCATAATCACCGTCTTCTCGGGCCACTCGATCTTGGAGAAGTCCAGCAGCTCTTCAGCATAGTCGGTAATCTTCAGCAGCCACTGGTCAATCTCCTTGCGAATCACCTTACTGCCACAGCGTTCGCAGGTACCATCAGGCAGCACCTGTTCATTGGCCAGCGTCGTATTGCAGCCTGGACACCAGTTGGCCGGAGCCTTGGTACGATAAGCCAGCCCATGCTTATAGAATTGCAGGAACAGCCACTGCGTCCACTTATAGTAGTCGGGCAGGCAGGAGACTATTTCGCGCTGCCAATCCCACGCTGCACCCATTATGCGCAGTTGTTTGCGCATTGTATTGACATTTGCCAGTGTCCAGGTTCGTGCCTGTACGCCGCGTTGGATAGCAGCATTCTCGGCGGGCAGCCCAAAGGCATCAAAACCTATTGGCTGCATCACGTTATAACCCTGCATACGCAAGAAGCGGCCATAGGCGTCGGCGGGTGCAAAGTTATACCAGTGACCGATGTGCAGGTCACCGGACGGATAGGGTAACATCACCAGGTTATAAAACTTTGGTTTGGGCGCATCATCGGGAGCGTGATACAGTTGTTCAGCCTCCCACCGGGTTCGCCACTTCGCCTCGATTTCTTTAGGATTGTACTTTGTGCGCGTAATCATAAAATGCTCCTCCCCGCTCTTCATATAAGCAAAAAAGGTTGAATAATACCGGCTCGATCTACCCACAATTTAAAACAATAACAAAAAAGTCTTTCATCCTCGCGGGACGAAAGACTTTCCGTGGTACCACCCTGATTTAGATCAATTCAATTTCAAGTAAGATGGTGGACCTGAGGGGGCTCGAACCCCTGACCTCATCCATGCCATGGATGCGCTCTTCCAGCTGCGCTACAGGCCCATAGTAAGTTCCTGAGAGTGAATTCGATCTACACTTATTATATGCGGTAACGGGCATTCCGGCAAGTGCTAGGACTCTTTGATTCAATGCCTTGAACCGCAAACAGGCTTCACACTTGCTGCTCACAGGCGAGTTCGGTCTGAATTTATAGCCTTGCACCACCCGGCTACTCTCTGAAAGAAATTGACCTACTACTCCTGCTCACTGCTTCTCGTCTACGATTGATCGCAAATCATTTTCGGCTATTATGCAGTGGAGATGAGGGGGCTCGAACCCCTGACCTCGACAGTGCGATTGTCGCGCTCTCCCAGCTGAGCTACATCCCCTGGCAACGTAGATCATAACATATTGGGCCAGAGTTGTAAATAGTCGTTTCAAGATGATTTCAGGCGACAGGTCTTCTACTTGTTGCGCGAGCGATTGGCACGGCGCGTGCGGCGTGCTTGCTGCTGCCCCTTCTCGATCTCTTCGTTCAATTTCTCGCCCACATCAAAAGCGGATCCTCTAAACGGCGGGCCCAGCACCTGCGACCACGATCTATAAGACTCGTTTTTAGTCTTCTGGCTCCTGGCGAAGTACAAAGCTGCACCCAGCAGCAACACCAGGATGCCAATCAATATAAGTGCGCCAATGAGTTGCATCTTTTTATCCTTCCGGCCTATGGTTATCTGCCATTAATTATAACATATTGCAATTTTTCTTTCAAGAGTTTAGGTCTCCGCTCTTCTCGACTCCTCAGCGCCTATGGCGCTTCGCAAGAAGGTTTTTCTGCTGGGTGCGCATTGAGCAGCAGCCTGCTGCTCAATGCGCACCCAGCAGAAAAACGAGACGCCGCAGGCGTCGGGGAGTCTTGAATCGTTACTTCAAGAGCAGATGAGACAGGCTTCTCACTTTTGGTATACACGTACTGGAAAAGAATATCCAATTCCCGAAGTATCGATTTCTTGAGAAGTGTCTACCACGCTAGGCGAGTGTGCTATACTGGAACAGGCAGTTGAGCTAAAAATACCACTTTTGCCGGATGAAGGAGACTACCATGGATCAGCCGCAGCCTGGTGGCTCTAGTGGACGCCGATTTTCCCGCTCATTCTCTCCCACGGATGGTCTGGTCATTCGTCGAACACCTGTGCCCCTCTCTAATCAACCACCGCAACCATTACCTGCACCTACCGGCCAACCTCCCTATCACCTCTCGTTGGATAACGTGTTGCCTGCAGCGAGCATGCAGGCGATCCGCGCATCGGGAAAACTGGTCTTTCACCTCGTTGGTGATACAGGTGGTGTGAAAGCGCCCCAATCCCAGGAGATCGTAATGATGCATATGGAGAGCGATTTTGCCGTGCCCGATCCGGCTGCGCCCCCTGCCTTCTTCTATCACCTGGGGGATGTGGTGTACTATTACGGGCAAGCCAGCGAATATTATGGGCAGTTCTACGAACCAAACGTCCAGTATGCCGTGCCGATTCTTGCCATCCCCGGCAATCACGATGGCGACATCCTTGATCACTCAGTACCCTCGCTGGCCGCCTTTGTGGAAAATTTCTGTGCGACAGAACCGCATCTCACCTCGGAAGCAGGAGATTCGGGGCGTGATGCCATGACACAGCCCAACGCCTACTGGACGCTGGATACCCCGTTCGTTACCTTCATCGGCCTGTACACGAATGTGCCCGAAGGCGGCTGGCTGGATAACAACCAGGTTGCCTGGTTCGAGACAGAACTGGCCAACGCGCCGCAGGACAAGGCCCTCATCGTGGCGATGCACCATCCGATCTACTCCGCTGATACGTACCATAGCGGCAGCGCGTACATGGGGCAGATTCTCGATCAAGCCATCGAGCACAGCGGGCGGACCCCCGATGCAGTCGTCGCAGGCCACGTGCATAACTACCAGCGTTTCACGCGCACGCTCAACGAGCGCGCTGTCCCCTACATTGTGGCCGGAGCTGGGGGCTACTGGCATCTCCATTACATGCTCAAAGTTCAGGGCGCGCCAATCCAGACGCCGTACACTTTCCCGGACATGGGAGTAACCCTGGAAAAGTATTGCGACGATCGTCATGGCTACCTGCTGATGGAAGTGAGTGCCCAGGCGCTCAAAGGCTCCTATTTTTCCGTGCCGCGTCCCCAGGAATCCTGGCGTGCTCCGGCTCAACTGGTCGATACCTTCACACTCGACCTGCAGGCCCATCGACTGATTTGATACAAAACATGATGATGCGGCAGAGACATTGCGCCAGGAGTCGATGAGCACCTCCTGGTTGCAGATCTTCTTCACGATGGCTGGCATGATCGCCGTGATCAACAGTGTGTTGGTAGGAGCCTTTGTGGGTGTCCTGCTTGTCCTGTTCACCTTGCCCTTGTGGGTCTGTACCAGTGTGGGAGTTGTAGCATTCCTGGTAAGTGTTGGCATCCATCAGCGCTATCAATGGGGGCAATGGATGCGCCTGGGACGGAATCTGCCTGTCCTCTTTCCAAGCCAACCAGGAGAGTAGAAGCCCAGAGAAGAGTTCCCCTCTCCTTCTCCTGGAGCGCCTGACGCCGTATGAACGGGCCGTCTTTCTCCTGCGCGAAGTCTTCTCCTATAGCTATCAAGAGATTGCCGAGATTGTGGACAAGAGCGCCACCTATTGCCGGCAGATCTTTCATCAAGCGAAAGCGCACCTGGGTGAGAGCCGTGCCCGTTTCACCCCACCTTCGAAAGAAGCCCGGCAGCACCTGGTCGAACGGTTCCTGACGGCCAGCCAACACGGTGAGATGCAAGCGCTGGTCGATGTCCTGGCACAGGACGTGACCTGGTGGGCCGATGGGGGTGGCAAAGTGTACGCTGCGCCCTATCCGCTGCATGGCCGAGAGCAGGTCCTGCGCCTCTGGAGCGGACTCTTGCGTAAATCTCCCTCCTGGTATCCTGATCTGCATCTCACGTCAGCTGTGGTCAATGGAACAGCAGGCATCCTCGTCTGGAGCAAAGAGACCCTGTTGTCTGTTGTCAGCTGTGAGGTGACAGACAAGTACATCTCCAGTCTCTATGAAGTGGTCAATCCGGACAAACTTGTCTATATTCAGCGACAGGCGCGGCGATCTCTCTGACGTGTTCCTCCTCTCACATTCGCGTTGCCTCATTCGTCTCCTTTAGAGAAAACAGATTCTGACACAGGGACTGGCCCGGCTTCAAATTCACGATAGGCCTGAAAGCGGCAAGCAGGAAGCATCTTCTTTGCTCTGCTGCTCTGCCCATCATGGGGGTCCATATGAAGAGGTTTGCTGGCCAGCAGAAAGGAAGAAGCTATGATTAGAAGAGCAAGTATCGCGCGAGGGAAAGCTCTGCTCCCTGCACGCGCTTTTGCCTGGTGCAGGCGTCACGCTGTAGGGACAGGCATGAAGGTGCTCATCGCCGGCGCGACCGGCGCTCTTGGTATCCCACTGGTCCGTGCCCTCATCGCAGGCGGTCACGAGGTCCTTGGTCTCAGCAGAACCCCCGAAAAATCCAGCAGGCTCGCCACGCTGGGGGCGCAGCCCATTATCGCTGACGTGATGGACTGCGACGGCCTGCTCCGAGCCGTAGAGGGAAGGCAGGCCGATGCCATCATGTATGTGCTGACGGCCCTTCCAAAGAGTGGCCCCTTGCATCACCGTGATATGTACCCGACCGATACCCTGCGCGACGTTGGCACCGCCAACCTGCTGACTGCAGCACGAAAGGTCGGTGCCCGCAAGATCCTGGTGGAGTCCATGCACCTCGGCTACGGCTATGGCGACTGGGGAAAGATCGTGCTCACCGAAAAGCAGCCCTTTGCCCCGCCAGGACGAACGCGGGCACTAGAACGGCATCTGGCAGCCTTCCGCTCGATGGAGCAGCAGATCTTCGAGGCCACACGCGCCGGCCGGATCGAGGGCATCTCGTTGCGATTTGGAGCCTTCTATGGGCCGGGAGCCACCGACCAGATCGTCAAGCAACTCCAGAACCAGCGGATGCCACTGCCGGGAGACGGACACGCGATCATGTCCTGGATTTACATCGAGGATGCCGCCGCCGCACTGGTGTCAGCTCTTGAACGAGGCAAGGCAGGGGAGGCCTACAACATTGTGGATGACGAGCCCGTGACGTTGCGCGACTTTCTGACCGCACTGGCTCAAGCGGTTGGAACGAGAGCGCCACGCTCCATTCCAGGCTTCCTTCTTCGGCTGGCGGCACCGTATGCCTATACCTTTCTGTGCGCCACTTCCCTGAGAGCCTCCAACGCCAAGGCCAGGCAGGAGCTAGGATGGACGCCAGGCGTGCCAACCTATCGCGAAGGCGTCAGGGGGATTGCTCAGGCGCTGGCGCGTTGATGCGTCGGGGAGAGAGCCTCCCTCGAAGCCTACCCAGCGGATGGAGGAACACTCGGTCTGCTAAACAAGGGGGCAGGGGATGAGTCATTCCTTGCCCCCCGAAGCGCCGCTTCAAAGTGGTGAGCGATGGGAAGCCGGCGGTGTCCACGAACAATGAGTGCCACATTTCTTGGTTCTCGGACCCGTTTGGCCCACGGGAGGTGCAACGAGATTGAAAGAGAAAGGTTTCCATGAAACAAATCATATAAGAACCTCTGTGGAGACTTTACCCTGACCCATCATCCCCCCTTCAACTCTCATCCTTGACAAGTGCAAACGACTCGTGTATACTGTTGGTAAGTACAATCATTGTACTTACCAACAGTATAGGAGGGTTTTGCGTATGCTTTCCTCCGATCAGAGCCTCTGCTTGAAGAGGGCAGGATCATGACGAGAGCAAAAGGAGACGCATCGACGGCTCATGCAAGCAAACACCCTGGAAACCATCCAGCGTCTCTACATGATCAAGAACCGTTGAATACAGGCATTGTTCATGCCTTACCAGAGCGCCTTCTCACCGATCGAGCCTACGTGTTGGGCCGTCTGGGACGAGAAGCTCGTCGTCAGTTTACACAGGTCCTCAGTGCTTGGGAACTGCATCCCTCTCACTATGGGATTCTGCTTCTTCTTGAAGCCATTGGCCAAGCATCCCAACAACACCTGGCGCAGATCCTGACGATTGATCGTGCCAACATGGTGGCACTCCTCGATGTTCTCCAACAGCGAGGGTTCATTGAAAGACAGGCTGATCCACTCGACCGACGACGTCACGTCGTGAAACTGACAGCAGTTGGGCACGTGGAATTGCAGCAGATTCGACAAGCGAGAGAGGAGGTGGATGAAGCATTCTTTGCTGGTCTGGACAACAACGAACAGGAAACGCTGCATCGGCTGCTTGTCAAACTCTTCATCTCACTTACTGAACGGTCATCCGCGAGATAGCCTTCACACAGAAAGAAGAACACCCATGACAGAAACCATTCGTTTTGAAGGAATTAGCCTGCCCGTGAGTGACGTCGAACGCTCCGTCGCATTCTATCAACAGTTCGGTTTTGAGCTCCAGGTCCAAAATGCGAACTTTGCCTTACTCCGCTTGGGAGAAGGAACCATCGGATTGCTCAAAATGGATTTGTCGAAGTGGCCCAACGCGCCGCGCGGAGCCATCCATATCGAATTGAGTACGGAGAACCTCGATGCGCTCTTTGAGCAGTTGGAAGCTCAGGGGGTGCATTTCGCCAGTCCTCCTGTTGATCGCTCTTGGGAGCGACAAATGTTTACCAATGATCCCGATGGGTATCGTCTGGAAATCGCTCAGGGACGGCGAGGATAGTCAGAGACACATGGCACGTTCACGCGCCACACCACCATCCGTCAGTTCTTGTTCTCTCACAGACACTGGCCACATTCCGTTCGTGTTCCTTTCCATCCAGTGACTGCATTGTCTGGAAGGGCAAACGAGCCGCTGTTCTAGGGAAACGCTTCCACGGAACAGCGACTTCTCTTGTGAAAGCAGAAAGAAAAGGACGTTCCTTGGGCGAAAAGATAGCAGAAGATTGCTGTGGAGCAAACGAGACTACACCGCATCGGATGATCTATTCTTCTGTCACGGTCCAGATTACGCCGAAATCACAGCCCGCTCTTCCTTCCTGGATGGGGGAAGTGGCGGCTTTCGCTCATATTCTTACCCATACAGGCACCCTCGCAACCATCGCCGAGCAGGTGCGCTTCGCCCGCGCCCGCCAACGGGCGCTACCTCAACTGGAGATGCTGCCTGCTCCCCATCGGCGTTTTGATCAGGTCTGCGCGCCAGGCTATCAGGGACCTAAACGGGGAGAAGTCGTGCGCACCCGCACCGTTATCCTCCAGGTGCATACCCACCAGTTTCTGGGCACGTTTGGTGAGCCAGGCAATGGGGATTATCGCGGCGAACTGTTGCGGGCCATTACCGTGATCACCGACTATGCGCGGCATCCTGGGGCTTGCTCCTGCTTCCGTGTTGCTCCGCTCCTCGATGTGCTGGCTGCCGGTCTTGGAGTGATTGCCAGAAGTCGTGACTATCATCTGCTGGATCTAGAAGTGGTTAAGCTGGCACTTATGCATGCACCGGATCGCGTGAGTACCCATCCGGAAAGCGGGATGACCCGCACGCTCTACGATTGCAAGCATATCCCTTTGACACCAGCCGGACCCGAGGTGCGCCTGGTGGTCGCCACGCATGCCACCACCTCCGCTTCTCCCACAATCGGTGTCGAGAGGGACGGCATGGTCTACGAATTGAAAAGAGGTATACAGTATGTCTGGTTGGGAAAATTTCCTGGTTGCGCAGGTTGGGGCCTCGGCGGCACTGGCGGGGCTGGTCTTCGTTGGCGTCTCGATCAATCTAGCGCGTATCCTGAGCATTAGCGGCCTGCCTGAAAGCGCTTTAGAGGCGCTGGTGCTGCTGCTGGCCGTCCTGGTTCTATCCTCGCTGCTATTGATGCCACAGCCGCTGACAGCAGCAGGCATCGAACTCCTGCTCGCGGGACTCGTCGATACCGCCATCCTCTTATTTCTCGTGGCCTACTCGCGCCGCAAGATGGACCCTCGCTACTATGGCTATCTCTGGTTGCGTGGCACCCTCAGCCTGTGCGCCACCCTGCCCTTCGCAATCGCAGGCATCGCCGTGCTGGTCTGGAACACAGGCGGACTCTACTGGCTTGTCCCGGCCACACTGCTTTCAATTACCGTCGCCATCTACGATGCCTGGGTGCTCCTGGTCGAGATCAACCGGTAGTGAACATTCAGTTTAATAGCAACGAAGCGATCAGTTAGAAAGGCGTGCTGGGCTAGATAAACAATACCAAAGGCACCACTACCGAGTTTGGTAACTAGACGATAGCTGTCAATATAAATATCTTCACTTTCCATATCAATGCCTTGTCCCCAATAATAAATAAAATCCTTTAGTATTTATAATTACGTTGAAATGCAGCATCAATAACATTTTATAACTTCAATAAGATTAAGGAGCATGAACCCTGCTTATGAGAGCAAAGAGAAAACCACAGTCCCGAATTATTGACATCTTGGGACAGAGGACACGATGTGTCCGGTATACCAGATTGGTTATAATACCAAATCATGATATAATTATTAGCAGAGGTTATGGAGTTCCAACTAGATGCCTCTTATTTTGCTCCTATAGGTACGCCGATCATTGTGATTAAAGAAGCCATACATTGTGGCTAGCCGAAGAAAGGATAGGCCATGTCAACTGAGATTACCACTACTGGCGTCCATCATATCCGGCTGATAGTAACCGACCCTGTTCGCTCACGCGACTTCTACACCAGTCTGCTCAACTTTAAAGTGGCTGTGGAGCTGCCGCCAGGGTTTGTGCTGACAAATGGTAACCTGCTGCTGGGTATTACGCCGCCATGGGACGCGAGCCAGGCCATCCCCGACGATCGTTTTAGTCCTAACCGCGTAGGGCTCGATCACCTCAGCTTTGGTGTTGCTGACCGTGCTGAGCTTAACAAAGCAGCAGCCCTTTTCGACGAGCGTGGCGTAGTGCACGGAGAAGTGAGGGATCTTCCCCCCTTTGGGATTACAATCCTGAGTTTCGACGACCCTGACGGTATCCAGGTGGAATTAACTGCGCCTTTCGCGTAAGTTGCCTATTTACTTCTTCCTTCACCTATGTTATTATTTTCGTAACCAATACATATAGCAAACACGCGAGACATGTCCTTTCCTAAAGGTTTACAGAGAGGAAGCGCCGGCGGCTGCAAGCGCTCCAACCGCTAAGAAGTGGATACCCCTCGCCAGCCTGTACCGAGCCTGCAAGGTACACGTCCCGGCCTCGTTACCGGTCGTTAGAGCGCGTTTTTTCAGCATGCACTAATTTGTTTTGTCTCTATACTGGAAAACGTGAAAACTGGGTGGAACCACGGGGAGTGTTATAACCTTTTCGTCCCATAGCGGGATGGAAAGGTTTTTTTATTGTCGGACTGAGGAGGATTTTAGTATGTCGATAGAAGCAGAACTGGAAGAATCGGTCAACTATACGCCGCTAGAGCGTATGCGGCACTCGGCAGCGCATGTCATGGCCGAGGCCGTTCTTGAGATTTTTCCCGATGCGAAGTTAGCCATCGGCCCTGCCATTGAAGACGGTTTTTATTATGATTTCGACTTGCCACGTACCCTGACGCCTGATGATTTGCCCGATATCGAACAGCGCATGGCACGTATCATCGCGGGCAAGTACCCCTTTAAACGCGACCGCTGGCCTCGCGCAAAGGCCCTGGAGTACTTCCGCGACAAGGGGCAGACCTACAAGGTTGAACTTATCGAAAACTTGCCCGATGCGGAAGTCGGCATCTACACGCAGGATACGTTCCTGGACCTGTGTCGTGGGCCGCATGTCGAGAACACCGGCCAGATCGGCCCTTTCAAGCTGATGCGTGTAGCGGGTGCCTACTGGCGCGGGGACGAGCATCGCCCTATGTTGCAGCGCATCTATGGCACGGCGTGGTTCACGCAGGAGGAACTTGATCAGTACCTCTGGCGGCTGGAAGAGGCCCTGAAGCGCGACCATCGCAAACTGGGGCGCGAACTCAAGCTCTTTGTTTTAAGCGATGAGCTACCCGCCGGTGTGCCCATGTTCTTGCCCAACGGCGAAACGCTTCGCCACTTGATGGAAAGCTATGTCCGCGAGACGCAGGAAAAATATGGTTACCAGCACGTCTGGACCTCGCACCTTGGCAAAGTGCACCTGTACAAGACTTCCAAGCACTGGTACAACTATCGCGAAAACATGTTTCCTATTATGCAGGGCGATCAGGAGCAATCGGAGGATGATGCCTACGTGCTCAAGCCGATGAACTGTCCGCACCATATCACGCTCTACAAAACGCAGATGCATAGCTATCGCGAACTGCCTGTGCGCTATGCCGAGTTCGCCACCCTCTACCGTTATGAGAAGCCAGGGGTATTAACGGGCCTGGCACGTGTACGCAGTCTCACGCAGGATGATGCGCACGTCTTCATGCGTCCTGACCAGATTCAAGAAGAGTTTGACCGCGCTATCGACCTGACGCTCGAGGTCTTCAACACCTATGGCCTGACGGATTACTGGATTGCTCTCTCCCTGCGTGATCCCAACAAGAAAGAGGATTATGCGGGCAGTGACGAAGTCTGGGAACGAGCCGAGAGCGCCCTGCGCCAGGCTGTAGAGAATAAGGGCATCAAGTATCGTGAGATGATCGGTGAAGCAGCTTTTTATGGTCCGAAGACGGACTTTATGGTGCGCGATGCACTTGGCCGCGACTGGCAGTGCTCAACGGTACAGCTCGACTTCGTACAACCGGAGAATTTCCAACTCGAGTATATCGGCGAAGACGGCCAGCCTCATCGCCCTGTCATCATTCACCGTGCCGTTACCGGCTCGACTGAACGCTTCATGGCCCTGATTATCGAACACTTCGCAGGCGCTTTCCCTGTCTGGTTGGCACCTGTGCAGGCCATGATCATTCCCATCGCCGATCGTCACCTGGAGTACGCAAACAAGGTTTTACAGTCGCTTAAAGCCGTTGGTGTGCGCGCCGAATTGGATTCACGCAGCGAGCGTATGAACGCCAAAGTGCGTGACGCCCAGTTGCAGAAGATTCCCTATATGCTCGTGGTCGGCGACAAAGAAGTGGCAAATGAGGCCGTCTCAGTCCGCCTGCGCACCAACGAAAACCTTGGAGCAACGCCCGTTGAGAGTTTCATAGCGCGCATCACAGAGATTATCAAGACTAAGAGTATGGAACTATAGTTCCTCTGTAGGGACGACCCTTGTGGTCGCCCGGGTGGGTCGCCTTAAAGCCTTTTCGTCCCTTTGGAGGAAAGGCTTTTTTTCTTATCACTTGTCGTCTGATCGTTTGTTTTCAGACAAGGAGACAAATCCATGCCGGTCGAAGCAGAACCGCAAGCATCTGAACAGTATGCGCCGCTGCAGCGAATGCGCTATTCCGCTGCGCAAGTTATGGCGGATGAGGATAAAGTCAACGCCTACCAGCAGCAAAACGACTTTCCTGAGCTCTGCCGTGTGCAGGAAAGAGGTAACTGGCCGGCCGGGGTCGCGATCTGCCGGCAGCACGATTTCCTTGACTTGTGTCCCGGCCCGCTTGTAGAGCACGCCGGCCAGATCGGCCCTTTTAAACTGATGAGCGTGGCTGGTGTCTATTGGCGTGGCGACGAGCATCGTCCCATGTTGCAGCGCTTGTATAGCACAGCGTGGTTCGCGCAGGAGGAACTCGATCAATACCTCTGGCGGCTGGAGGAAGCCCAGAAGCGTGACCATCGCAAACTGGGACGCGAGCTAGGCATTTTCATGATGTCGTCTGTCCTGCGAAAATAGCTCTCAAAGCAATCGGGCTGGGTCAAACCCCGCCAAATGATGCTTGAGAAAAATAGGCAAAGAAGACCTATGATGACGCAACGACTGGTGATTCAAAACGGCACTATCATTACAGGAGAGAAAGAACCTGGCTCCTTTCCACGTGCTGATATCCTCGTAGAAGGTTCGCTTATTCGCGCAGTTCAACCCGATATTGAAGCATCTGACTGTACCGTGATCGATGCCTCAGGGATGATTGTGATGCCAGGATTTGTTGATGCCCATCGTCATACCTGGGAAGGAACTCTCAAACAGCTTGCTGCCAATAGCGATCTTGGTGACTACGCGAGCCATATTCTCGCGAAGTTTGGTCCTATCTTCCGATCCGAAGACGCCTATATTGGGACACTTATTGGAGCACTTGAGGCGCTCGATGCAGGCATCACGACCCTCTTTGACTGGTCGCATATTCAGAACACTCCTGAACATACCGATGCTGTGATTCGCGGACTCCAGGAGAGTGGGCTGCGAGCCGTCTTTGGTTATGGTGTTCCTCAAACCGGACCACAGTGGTCCTATGAAAGTCAACTGAATCATCCTGATGATGCCAGGCGCGTTCGCACCCAGTATTTTTCTTCTGCTCAACAACTGATGACGATGGCAATGGCACTGCGCGGACCTGAGTTCTCCACCATGGATGTCACCAGACGGGACTGGAAGCTCGCCCGCGACCTGGGTTTGCCGATCAGTGTCCATGTTGGGAGTGGACCCTTTGGGGTTCCCTATCGGGCAATCGAGCACCTCTCCCAGGCACACTTACTTGGTCCAGATACGCAGTATGTCCATACGACCACATTGACTGATGAGGCAATCCAGCATATTGCAGAGAGCGGAGGGACAGCCGCAGTGACACCAGCAGTGGAAATGCAGATGGGTTTTGGTTTTCCTGCAACCAGTCGCCTCATAGCTCATGGCATCCGACCAGGCCTGGGTGTCGATATCGTCACCAGTACAGCGGGCGACATATTCACGCAGATGCACTCCGCCTTCCAGGCTGCACGTCTACAGGTTTCACAGGACGGTAACAACTCATTACCTGTACCGAGTGCTGAGGATATGTTTGCGCTTGCGACGATTGATGGAGCACGTTCCGCCTGGCTCGATCAGAGGACCGGGACATTGACACCAGGCAAGGAAGCCGATATCATTCTCTTAACCACCAATACCTTGAACCTTTCCCCGATCAACGATCCGGCTGCCTCTGTGGTTCTTGGTGCCTATGCTAGTAATGTTGACACGGTCCTTGTTGCGGGCAAGGTCCTCAAGCAAGGAGGACGATTGTTGCATGTCGACCTTGAACAGGTACGTACGCAGGCGACCACTTCACGCAATTATCTAATGGCGACATCAGGTTTTAGAAAAACGTCATAGCATGTCAACAGGGTTGTTTCACTTTTCGCCGCCGCAGGCGGTATCAGTCGGGTAACTGAATAGCTACGAGATTTCAGCTAATTCAAGTACTTATAGGCGGGCAGCGTCAGGAACTCGGTGAACTGGTCGTCCGTAATGATCGTGTCGAGAATCTCATACGCGGTTTGGAATTGACGGCTGGCAAACTCCTGCTCTCCGACCGCTGACCGGATTTTCTCAAGTTCATCCTTTGCCAGTTCGTGGAACAAATCAACTGTCACCTTTCTGCCATCATCGAGGATCCCCTTGGGATGGTGTATCCACTGCCAGATCTGCGACCTGGCAATCTCGGTGGTGGCAGCATCCTCAATCAGGTTGTTGATCGGAACACAGCCGTTGCCGCGCAGCCACGACTCCAGGTATTGGATGCTGACGCTGATATTGTTGCGTAGCCCGGCTTCGGTGATCGTACCATCGGGTACCTTTAAGAGATCGGCAGCCGTCGAATGCACATCTTCACGTTTCCTGTCGATCTGGTTTGGCCCTTTCATGACAGCGTCGAATTCTTCCATGGCGATAGCAACCAGGCCCGGGTGAGCTACCCACGTTCCATCGTGACCATCGGTAACCTCGCGTCTTTTATCAGCACGGACGCGTGCAAGCGCCTCCTCGTTCGCCTTTGCATCATTCTTGATTGGAATCTGGGCGGCCATGCCCCCGATGGCGTGCGCATTGCGCCGGTGGCAGGTTTTGATGGTCAGCAGTGTGTAGGAACGCATAAAGTGCGTTGTCATCGTGACCTGCGCGCGGTCAGGCAGAATAAAATCTGGGATATTGCGGAACTTCTTGATCACGCTGAAGATGTAATCCCAGCGACCGCAGTTCAAACCCGCCGAATGTTCCCGCAGCTCATACAGGATTTCGTTCATCTCGAAAGTTGCCAGGATGGTCTCGATCAGCACGGTGGCTTTGATTGTACCCTGCGGAATACCCAGTTCGCGTTGTGCCAGTACGAACACATCATTCCAGAGACGCGCTTCCAGGTGGCTTTCGAGTTTAGGCAGGTAAAAGTAGGGCCCTGTGCCTTTTTCGATCAGCGTTTTGGCGTTGTGGAAGAAGTACAGGCCAAAATCGAAGATGCCGCCGGAAATCGGCTTGCCATCAATCAAAACGTGCTTCTCCGTCAGGTGCCAGCCGCGCGGGCGAACCAGCAGTGTCGCGATCTCTTCATTGAGTGCGTATTGTTTCCCCTCGGGGCTGTTATACTTAATAGTGCGATTGACCGCGTCACGAACGTTGATCTGACCTTCAATCGTACCTTCCCACGTTGGGGAAAACGCATCTTCGAAGTCAGCCATGAAGACTTTGGCACCCGAGTTCAGCGCGTTGATAATCATTTTGCGCTCCACAGGCCCCGTAATCTCTACGCGCCGGTCTTGCAGGTCCGCGGGCTCAGGCGCAATGGTCCATTCACTGTTGCGAATATGCTCGGTTTCGGGCAAGAAATCAGGCAACTTGCCTGCGTCAATCTCGGCCTGCCGCTGTGCCCTTCTCCGTAGCAATTCTTCACGCCTATCTGTAAAAGCCCGAACCAGCGTTGCCACAAAATTCATAGCTTCTGGTGTCAAAATTTCCGCAAACTCTGGAGTGACTGGACCGGTGATCTGTATGGTCTCGACAGAGGTGTTCTCTTTCGTCATGTGGGGGATACTCCTTTCGGTGGTAGGTAAGCGATTAGAGAAATTGCTCCACTTCTGTCGAGCCTGCCAGCGCAACAGTTGAGGAATTGCCACTGGAGATAACCTGGGCTACCTCGTCGAAGTATCCGGTGCCCACTTCGCGTTGGTGCTTGGTCGCAGTGTATCCAGATGTTTCCAGCGCGAACTCGGCCTCTTGCAGGTCAGCGTAGGCAGCCATGCCCTGCTCGCGATATCCCAATGCAAGGTTGAACATGCTATAGTTGAGGGCGTGGAAACCGGCCAGCGTGATGAACTGGAATTTATAGCCCATCCTCGCAAGTTCGCCCTGGAAGGTTGTAATCGTTTCGGTATCAAGCTTCTTGCGCCAGTTAAATGAGGGAGAGCAGTTGTAAGCCAGCATCTTGCCTGGATACTGCTCGTGAATCTCGTCTGCGAAGCGCTGCGCCTCTTTGAGGTTGGGTTCGGAGGTTTCACACCAGATGAGGTCGCAATATGGAGCGTAGGAGAGTCCCCTGGCAATGGCTGCATTGAGCCCACCGTGCATTTTATAGAACCCCTCCGGTGTTCGCTCCGTGGTGAGGAATTTGTGGTCAGCCGGGTCAATATCACTGGTGATTAAGTGCGCTCCGTTAGCATCTGTTCTAGCAACGATGATGGTTGGAACACCCATTACATCGGCTGCCAGGCGTGCAGACACGAGATGCTTGATAGCTGACTGAGTCGGCACGAGCACCTTGCCGCCCATATGCCCGCACTTCTTCTCCGATGACAACTGGTCCTCAAAATGGACACCTGCTGCCCCCGCCTCGATCATGGCTTTCATCAGCTCAAAAACATTTAAAGGGCCGCCAAAGCCTGCTTCCGCGTCCGCCACGATTGGTGCAAACCAGTACGTATCGTTCTTGCCTTCCGCGTGATGAATCTGGTCGGCGCGCTGCAGCGCCTGGTTAATTCTGCGTACAACATGTGGGACACTATTAGACGGGTAAAGGCTCTGGTCTGGATACATCTGTCCCGCGAGGTTAGCGTCAGCCGCGACCTGCCAGCCGCTCAGATAGATGGCTTTTAAACCGGCCTTTACTTGCTGCACTGCCTGGTTTCCCGTCAATGCACCCAAAGCTGCTACATAGGGTTCGGCGTGCAAGAGATTCCAGAGCCGATCGGCACCGAGTCGCGCCAGTGTGTAATCAATTTTGATTGAACCACGAAGCCGGATCACATCTTCTGCGCTGTATGGATGCACAATCCCTTGCCAGCGTAAATTTCCTTCCCAATCTCTCTCAAGCTCTGAGGCATAGTGCGCGTTCATTGCATGCCTGTTTTTGCTGTGGCCGTTCATTTCATACCTGATGTACCCATAGCTGTTTGTAACATGCTGTTCGCTCATTAGGATGACCTTTCCTCTCTGTTGAGGCTAACGGTGGATTCTGCCAGGTAGACACCTTTGTCCATCTCTCTTGTTCCACTCACTAAGACAAGGGTAACATGCAACCACCTAAAAGGGCCAGGAAATTGCTTCGAAGGTTGTGAAGCTATATATAAACAAAAAATTATATATCGGGAAAGCATGAGAATGCCCTGGGAGGGTATGCCTCCCAGGGCATTCTCATGCTTTCCTCTACTAACTCCTCAGGCTCCGTGACACTTCTTATACTTTTTGCCGCTGCCGCACGGGCATGGATCGTTGCGTCCAATCTTGTTTGCCATCACCTGGCGTGGAGCCGAGGTCGCAACTGCTGTGCGTCCATTCCCATGCTGGCGATTACCAGCGCTTTGCCTGCGTGAAGCGGTACCTCTATCTGCGCCATCGCTCTTCGCCTGGCCGCTGGCCCTGGCGATATCATCAATATTTGTGCGCAGGTTGCGTGGGATCTTACGCTGCGGCTCTGGCCGTTGCACTGTAATAGTAATGTTGCCACGTAGCAGCTTAAGCAGCTCATCCACAATATAATGTTGGATGGTCGCTTTCAGGTTCTCGAACATGCGGAATGCTTCGTTCTTGAACTCGACAAGCGGGTCGCGCTGTCCAATCGCGCGGAAATGAATACTGGCTCGCATCACATCCAGGGCATCAATGTGATCCATCCATAGTCGATCTATAACCTGTAAGGTATAGGAACGTTCCAGGTCGCGGATAGTGGGGATGCCGAGACCTGGATTCTCTGCCCCCAGTTTATCAAGCTGCTGGCCTCGCTCCTCGTAGTGGTTTGTCACCAGCTCTGTCAGTTTTCTCGTGAGATCGTCTTTGCGCACGGCGTGCATATTATCCGGCAAGGCCTCATCAGGAATCTGCACCCATGTTTCCAGGACGGCAAACAGTCTCTCCAGCTGCTCTTCTTCTGTAACGAGGTTGCCAGGGATATGCATATCCACGATTCCTCGCACTTCAGCGCGCATCATCCCCAGCACGCGCTCGTGCATATCGGCGCGTTCAAGCACTGCGCGCCGGTCAGCATAGATCACTTCGCGCTGCTTGGCAATCACGTCGTCATAATCAACCACGTTCTTACGTATATCGAAGTTATATCCCTCAACCCGCGTCTGTGCCTGTTCAATGAAGCGCGAAACCATGCCGCTCTCAAGCGGCATATCCTCGTCCATACCAACCATTTGCATCACTTTTGATACACGGTCAGCGGCGAAGCGGCGCATCAGTTCGTCATCCAGCCCCAGGAAGAAGCGTGACGAACCCGGGTCTCCCTGGCGTCCAGAGCGGCCACGCAACTGGTTATCGATACGTCGTGACTCGTGTCGTTCAGTACCAATGATACGCAGTCCACCCAACTCCACGACTCGTTGGTGATCCTCTTCGCACTCACGCCTCTTCTGCTCGAGCAGTTCGTTTATCTCCCCCTCGGACATGTTAGCGAGATACTGCTGTATCGCCTCCTCTTTCTCAGCACGGTCGTCTTCGTCTTGCACCGGCATCTCGCGGATGAAGTCGATGTGCTCGGCGTGTTTGCGCAAGATGGCATCTCGATAACCGTCGGGGTTACCTCCCAGGACGATATCGGTACCGCGGCCGGCCATGTTGGTGGCAATGGTCACGGCGCCGCTGCGACCGGCCTGCGCGACAATTTGCGCCTCACGCTCGTGGTGTTTAGCGTTCAGGACGTTGTGCGCTATGCCCTGCTTATCCAGTAGCTCTGAAAGATGCTCTGAGATCTCGACCGAGGTCGTCCCCACCAGGACCGGCTGCCCCTGTTCGTTAAGTTCCTTAATCTCTTCGACTACAGCCCTGAATTTTGCATCTGTTGTGCGATAGATCAGGTCGGACAGGTCCTGGCGAATCATAGGCTCGTGCGTTGGGATACTTATGACATCCAGCTTATAAATCTTATGAAACTCTTCCGCCTCCGTCAGCGCAGTACCGGTCATACCGGCCAGTTTCTTGTAAAGGCGGAAGAAATTCTGGAAGGTGATCGTCGCCAGCGTATGGTTCTCGCGCTGCACCTTGACGCCCTCTTTAGCCTCGATGGCCTGGTGAAGACCCTCGCTGTAGCGCCGTCCCGGCATCTGGCGACCCGTAAACTCATCGACGATGATTACTTCGCCGTCTCTCACAATATAGTCTTTGTCGAGCTTGAAGATGAACTCTGCCTTAATGGCGTTCTCCATGTAACGCGTCAGATCGACGTTCTCTTCGGCGTAAATGTTTTTAACACCGGCTAGCTTCTCGATCTTCTCGATACCTTCTTCGGTGAGTATGACGGTGCGCAACTTCTCATCAATCGTAAAGTCGATTTCGGGCTTCAGACGAGGGGCCCAGCGGGCGAACTGCACATAGTGATCGGTCGATTCCTGCCCCTGGCCCGAGATGATCAGCGGGGTACGCGCTTCGTCGATCAAGATATTATCCACCTCGTCAACGATGGCAAAGTTCAATTCTCGCTGTACTACCTGGTCAAGAGAGGCAACCATGTTATCGCGCAGGTAGTCAAAACCGAACTCGTTGTTTGTGCCATAGGTTATATCGGCGTTGTAGGCGGCCCGGCGCTCAGCCGTTTGTGGCTCAACGGCGTTGACAAGCACACCAACGGTAAGCCCCAGGGATTTGTAGATCTTGCCCATCCACTCGGCGTCACGCCGTGCCAGGTAGTCGTTGACGGTGACGATGTGTACGCCCTCGCCTGTCAGGGCATTCAGATAAGCCGGTAACGTTGCAGCCAGCGTTTTTCCTTCGCCGGTTTTCATCTCGGCAATTTTGCCCTGGTACAGCACAACTCCACCAATCAATTGCACATCAAAGTGGCGCATCTGTATTTTTCGCTTGCCCACTTCACGCACGACGGCAAAGGCTTCAGGCAGCAGGTCTTCAAGTGTTGCGCCTGTTTTGCAGCGCTTCACCATTTCCGGGATAAGCTCATCCATCGCTTCGGCTTTTAGGGCAACGATTTCATCCTGCAGGTGCCGCAAAATGTTGCCGAGCAGTTGCTCAAGCCGCTCGTCCGCGCCATCTTCCGGGTTGGCTGCATTGCGCCGGGCCTCTTCGAAGAGCGGCCACGCTTTCTCGAACGCTTCGTCCAGGTAGGCGTCATCGACCTCGTTTACGGCCGGCTCGATCTTTTTGAGCAGGGCAAGAGTCGCCTGGTGTGGGTCTTTAGCTTCGTCTGGCCATACCTGGGTTTCCTCGGCCAGGTCCATGGCGGCCGAGACTCTCAACGTATTGAGTGTTGGGTTCAAGCTCTCATAAGCTTTCTCAAAGCACTCTGAGAGCGTATCTCGCAGGTCATCCCGCAGCGTATGCTCTGGATCACGCTGCCTCTCGATTTTCAGGCGCTCTTCTATGATAGCGGCATGTAGTTGCGCATCGCTGCATTTTGCCGCGAGCGGCTCCACTTTGTCTAATGCCTCGTCGAAAAGTTTGACCAGTTCATCCTCAAGCACCATGCCGCCTTTGAGATAAAGGGAGAGTCGTGAGCGAAATTCTTTCGTTTTAGCAGCTAATTCTTCATCGCTCAGCTTTTCAATAGTTGGTTCAAGCTCATTAATTTCATCTATAATAGGCTGTATCGCCTTTATTTCTTTCTTATTGGGATCACCCAGCATCTTCCCAAGTAACTGCATAGTAGTGTATCTCCTGATGGTTGGCGTTGGCGGTGTTAGCTATCAATAGTAATAACGCTTAGTAGTCAGCAAAAATTCTCGTTCATTATACCATACGGTTGGCGTAATTACGGGGTTGTGGATTTCCCTGGGGTTTCAAACGGAAGTCATCAATTGGCAGCAACATCCCTACCATACCGCTTCATCAGCTCTCTCCTCGACATCCACACCTCATCCGGGTACGACCCATATGTAGTTCCTTGGAGAAGACGGTCAAGCCCTCCCTCACTGTAGAGTACGAGCAAGCCGGTCATGAAAAAGCGGTCCAACCAGGTTTGGAAAGTCTTGGGGCGCTTGCGCAGCGTAAAGCCTATACGGCGCGATGCACGGCTTATCAACGTCACTCCAAAGAGCGCACGCAGCTCGGCTGGAAAATCGGGCGCTTGTGTCCACGTTGCCAGGGCCTGCAGATCCTGTTGGACCATCTTTACCACTCCCCAGGGACCAGTATGCCTGGCTGCATCTAACAGTACGCGATTAACGAAATGGAGTTCGCCGATCAAATCGCCTTTGCCGATATAGGTCCCATCGGGCAAGTCTATCGGACGCCCATGATAGCGTGTGAAATGCACCTGCAAAAGTCCATTAGGAGCATGAGGAATCGGCTTGACGTGCCAGACGGCCAGGGTAAGCCACTCCCAGAAAGGCCAGAAACGCAGGAAACCACGTGCATGCCCCGCTCGTGTGCGAAACGCCAGTCTCCATCCAAAGCTCACACTGCGGCGGGGAGTCTGCGGCTTAGCAATGGTGCGGATTTCCCGCCTCTCTTTTACCTTCAGAACAAAGATGGAGCCCAATACCATCGCAAAAGCCGCAAGCGCGAAAATGATACGGTAGCCCAATTGGGTCTTCCCAAAGACACTGACGATGGCGAAGATAATGGTGCCCAGTAAAGGGGCGATGATAGCCGGTATGGTCGCAGAGGCATTCCACATCCCCATATCTTTGCCGACCGAGTCCCGCGACGGTAGCGAGTCGATGGTTAAGGCCCAGTCTACACTGGTGTAGGCTCCAAAGCCCAATCCGAATAAGAGACCCAGCGGCCAGAGAGCAAAGGTATCGGGAAAAACGACGAACGCCAGCGCCGCCAGCGCCATACACATTGTAGCAATAGAGACTATCTTGACACGCCCGGTGTGGTCAGAGAAGACTCCAAGCGCTAGGGCGCTGAATACAGCTCCCACCAGTGCGAGTATAGCCACTCCTGCCGTTGCCTGCACAAAATTGCTGACATGCGCGACATTGGCAAAGTAATATTCAATGTACGTCATGAACAGGGTAAGCCCTAACATGACGAAAAAGCGCGTGAGGAAAACCCAGGTGAAATTGCGATCATGCCAGGGCTCAAGCCAGTTATGCGCAAACCATGCGCGAAACCTGGATGTGCCTTTCTCCCTTTCAACGTTGGATACTGCTGGTACAGAGATGTACGGTACTTCATGCACACCGATAATTGTGATAGCCACGCCAGCGAGCAAAACCACTCCGCTTAGAACGTAGAAGAGGATAGCCCCTCTATAGATAGTATCACTTGCCGTTGAAACAAGGCTAATCTGGCCAAGTATCCATGCAGCCAGTGCCAGGCTACAAAGGTTTCCGAGAATGCTCATTAGCCCCATATAGCCCGATGCTGTTCCACGCTGTTCTTCAGGCACTTGATCCGGTATCAGACCCTGATATCCTGCCGTGGTAGCCATGTTGGCAAGATGGAAGACCACGAGGCCCAGTACAAAGAAACCCACGTTCCTGGAAAAGCCCAGGATGACTGCACCAAAGAACATCAGTAGTCCGCCACTCAAGATATATGGCCGGCGGCGTCCCCAGGAGCTGGTGGTGCGATCAGACTGCATGCCGATCAGTGGAGGCACGATCAAAGTTAGAAGTGCCCCCACTGTTGTAATCCAGCCAAGAAAAGTCGCCTGCTGAACATTCCCTACCTGGCCCGGCGCGACAAACAATAAAACCTGTATAGGGATCACGATTGGAAGTAGGGCTGAGTTCTGAAAATTTAAGCAAAACCAAAGGGCGCTAAGCGTGAGTTGCTCGTTAACCGAGAGCCGGTGGGGGCGGTCATGCCAATCCATTGAATTCATACAAGATCTATCCTTGAGGGGCTGGATAATGACAGTAAATCGTAATGTATCCAGTTCCCCGCCGAACTGGATACAGCGTATTGCATATCAATACTTAATTATACAACATTATGAAATGCGTATTTATGCCTATTTGGGCAGGCTGAGAATAAACCTGGCCGGGTTAGCTGTCGCTCCAACTACAGTCTCTTTTACCAGCGCGTCCACATCCTCTCCTACGCATACCTCGCCGGCGCGTAAATAGTGCAAGAATCCCTCAATGGTTATGCGTAGCGCGTCCAACAAATCGGCATCTGGCGTGACATCTGGCTCCCACCACCAGTGCGAAATTGTCCAGACGCCGCGCTCCAATCGAGTATCCATGCGCGCTACAAAGCGCTCACCATAGAAGACAGGCAACACATAATATCCCCAGCGGCGCTGTGGTTCGGGCTTGTAGACCTCCCAGACGTAATCAAAATCGAACAGCTGCATCACGCCGCGCCGGTCCCACAGCAGGCTATCCAGCGGACCCAGAAAGATGACACGCGGCGCGGGCGCGGGCGCTTCCAGCAGCGGCAGCGCGCTCGTTGGCAGATAGGCGGGCCAGCCCTTCGCGCCGTTTTCGCCTATCTGCACGGGCGTCAGCGTGCCCATCTCTACCAGTTCTTTGAACGCCGGCGCGCGTCGGGGAGTCGCGCCACAGCCAAACCAGATGCTGGGGTCTCCAGAAGGGCGGATGAGGCCCATGGTCTGGCTGCGCCGGGCCAGCATCCAGCGTGTCGACTCGTCCTCATCCTCCACTGGCGGCGCGTTCAAGTATGCGGGGGGGATGACGCGCTC
>WNGJ01000627.1_pt1 | contig 56641 bp, 48 predicted proteins | sample 5400611 | NCBI WGS metagenome assembly WNGJ01 (sample SAMN13153375, study PRJNA577476) | soil metagenome | isolation source: 40 cm soil or saprolite under Garry oak tree replicate 1 | place: USA:California | collected 2016-06-15 | reverse complement strand
CCCAACTCTGTTTCAGGACCCGGTCCCGGAGGTGCCGTCGTACTGCCACAGGTACAGATCGCGCAGCAGCGCGATCTCGGCGCCGTGGTGCAGCATCTCCCGGTTGATGTGCAGGACGAGCTCGGCCATGGACGCCTCGGCATACGGGCCCTCGGCCGGGCCGCAGGGGCGGGCCAGCCCGTCCGCGCCCAGCCCGCGCACGCCGGCCATCCAGCCGGCGTAGGCGGAGTCGAGCTGGGCCAGCGCCGTCGTGGCGTCGCCGGGGTAGCGGTGCGTGGTGTAGTCGAACGGCGGCCCGCCGAAGTGCGAGGCCACCCGCATGCCGAGCACCCCCACGACGATGTGCCCGAGCCGCCAGGCGATCGTGGTCACCGGCGGCGGGACAGGCTCCGGCCTGGCGAAGTCGATGGTGAACTCGCCGTCGCCGAGCGCGACCGCCGCCGTTCCCGTCCCGCGCGGCCGCACGTTCCACGCGCCGGGCACCGGTTCCCAGCGGTACTCCGCGTCGGTTATCCCGTCCAGCCGCGGCCGCAGCTGCTCGCGCCAGTGCCAGTCCAGCTGCTGGGCCAGCTGGAAGTTCCAGTCGACATCAGTCATGCCGCCCACCCTAGGAAGCAATGAGGACAGGTCAGGTCCGCAAAGCACGGCATGATGGGCTGGTGACCGATACCGCTGGGCGGCTGCTCCGGCTGCTGCCGCTGCTGACGGCCAGGCCGAGCTGGCGCGGGGACGAGCTGGCGGCCCGGCTGGGTGTCACCACGCGCACCGTCCGCCGCGACATCGACCGGCTCAGGGAGCTCGGCTACCCGGTGCGCGCGATCCCCGGCCGACAGGGCGGCTACGCGCTCGGCCCGGGCGCCCGGCTGCCGCCGCTGCTGCTCGATGAGGACTCCGCCGTCGCGGTGGCGCTCGGCCTGCGGGCCGCGGCCGCCGGTGTCGTCGCGGCCATGGTGCCGTCTACGGTCGCTGTGGTCGAGGCGATCGGCGAGCGGCGCTGCGTGCTCACCTCGCCGCCCGGGCTCCGCGACCGCTGCACCGTGCTCGCCGGACGCCTAAGTCAGGCCGCTCACCGCTACCCAGCCGAGGAACAAGCCGATGATTGATCTGGAGATCACCGAAGGTGTCGCGTTCATCACCCTGAACGCGCCCGCGACCAGGAACGCGCTGAACGATGAGCTGGCCGCCCAGTTCGTCGCGGCCTGCGACGAGGCCGACCGCGATCCCTCGGTCGGGGCCGCGGTCATCAAGGGCGCTGGCGGCACGTTCTGCTCCGGAGCCGAGCGCGGTCACCTGGACGAGGTCGGCCGCGACCCGGCGGAGGAGCGCCGGTACGCGGCCCTCGGCGGCATCTACCGGGCCTTCACCAGGGTCGGCCAGCTGGAGGTGCCGACCATAGCCGCGGTCCGCGGCGCCGCGGTCGGGGCCGGGATCAACCTGATGCTCGCGGCCGACCTGCGCATCGTCGCCGAGGACGCCCGGCTGATCAGCGGCTTCCTGCGGATCGGGCTGCACCCGGGCGGTGGCCACTTCGGGCTGCTGGCCGGGCGCGCGGGCGCCGAGGCCGCCGCTGCGGCCGGCATCTTCGGCGAGGAGATATCGGGCCGCCGCGCCGTGCAGCTCGGCCTGGCCTGGGAGGCCCTGCCGTCGGAGCAGGTCGAGGAGCGAGCCGCCGAACTCGCCCGCCGGCCGGCCCGCGACCCGCAGCTGGCCAGGAAGGCCACGGCGAGCCTGCGCACCGAGCTCGGGCCGCCCCGGCTGCCGTGGGCCGCCGCACTGGAGGTGGAGCGGGGCGCTCAGCTCTGGTCGCTGCGCCGCCGGGTGTCGCAATAGCTAATCCCGGCCGTATCCCGGGCCCCGGTCCGCCATTAGCAGCGTCTCATTGAGCGGGCTAATTCAACTAAATCCCGGCCGCACTTTCGGCGGTTATGCTGCCGGCCGGGAGCCCGGCGCATACACTCCCAGCAGCCAGCGGTAATCGAATCCGCCCGGACCTGCTGGCTATAATATATTCGTGGCCGGATGGGAGGTACAGGCGCCCGTGCCCTTTTCCGAGGAGCGTCGTCGGGATCAGCCTGAGGCCCTCCTGTCCTACATCGAGAAGCGGATCAAACAGGCTGTTGTATCTGGTGAGCTAAAGCCGGGAGCCAAGCTATCGCCCAGCGCGGTCGCGGCCGACCTGGGAGTATCGCACATCCCGGTGCGCGAGGCGCTCACCTCGCTGGCCGCGTCCGGATATCTCGAGCACAAGCCGCGGGTCGGCTTCTTCGTCCGCGTCCTGTCATCGGAAGACCTGGCCGATATTTACCACTGGCGCGAGGTGCTCGAGCGCGAGGCATTTACGATGGCCATCCCCAGGCTCACCGGCGACGATATCGAGGAAATGCGCAGGCTGTGCGACCAGATGCGGAAGCTGACCGCGCCCGGCGAGCGGCGTGAATACCTGAACCTTAATCGCCAGTTTCATTTCATCGCCTTCCGCCGGGCCGGAAGCGACCGGCTGCTCCGCTTCCTCACCTATCTCTGGGATGTGGCCGGCCCGTACACCTTTACCGGCCTGGTGGACACCGAGGAAGCACACCAGGACCACGAGCGGATGATGGACCTGTTCGAGGCGCGCGACGTGGACGGGATCATCGAGATGATGACGCGGCACCGCGGTTTCGCCGTCGAGGCCGTCGCCCGCTGGGAGGCCCGCGAGCGGCCCTGAGCCCGTCGCCGATGTGGTCCCGCCCTCGATGCCCTCCTTCTGCGTTGCGGTGAGTAACGGTCAGCAAGGTTACTGTCGGTGGTTTTCAGCTATTCTCGGCCTCCGCTCGTCCACACGGCCGGCTGGTTCTCCACAGCCCCCGGTGGCTTCCTGCCAAGGCGAGACCGCGATCGTGTCCACAGCCGGCGACGCGTTTTCCCCGCCTCGTCCACAGGTTGCCCGGCCTTGTGCACATGGCGATCCACAGACCTGCGAAGGTAGCGTGCTTGTTCTTGGGCAGTGCGTATGAAACCGATATGCGCCGGGCAGGGGCCCAGGTAGGGGTTGGGGTTTGGGGTGCGCGGCGAGGCGGCGGTCACTATGAGCAGAGCCGGCGACAGCACGATCGTTGCGGAGGTTCAGCACCGCCGCAGGGTCGTTGTGGACGTCATCCTCTTGCTGATGAGGAACGGACACATCCTGTTGCGGGAGCGGGCCAACACTGGTTACGGCGACGGTGCGTACGAACCGCCGACGGGCCAGCTGGCCGACCGGGAGACGATCGTCGAGACGGCGATCCGGGTCGCCTCGGCCGAGGCCGGCGTCGCCATCCGCGCCGAGAACGTGTCGCTCGCGCATGTCATGCACGACGTGTCGGGCAGCGGGCGGATCGCCTTCTTCCTCACCGTGTCAGGCTGGCAGGGCGAGTACACCTCACACGGTGCGCGCTGGTTCCCGGTGGGGAACCTGCCCACTAACATGCTCGACCGGTCCCGGGTGGCGCTGCGGAACTACGCCGAGGGGATGCGCTTTTCCACCTACCCGGCGTTCGGTCCGGCCGGCACGGGCGGCCCCGCGCTGTTCAGCGCCTCTCAGGGGGCCTCCCCCTGGCAGGACGCCTGCAGCGCCTGACGGCCCGGCCCGCCGGCCGACCGACCCGGATACGCCGGCCCGATACGCCGGCCCGGATAAGCTGGCCCGGATAAGCTGGCAGGGATGGCCGAGATCCTGAACGCGCACGGCTCGAAGAACGACATCTTCGTGGTCGCGATGACGCCGCGCGACTTCGCCTCCCACGATGAGCTGCGCGCCTTCGTCCGTCGCCTGTGCGACCGGAACGGCCCGTTCGGCGGCGACGGCGTCTACTTCTACGACACCGGCCCGCGAACTCCGGAGGCCTGGTTCTTCAACCCGGACGGCTCGTCCGCCGAGTTCTGCGGGAACGGCATGCGCTGCCTGGGCCGGGTCGTGCTGGACCGGCGCGGCGCCGACTCCGCCGTGATCCGCAGCGGCCAGGCCGAATACACGGTCCACCGCGGCGCCACCACCCCGGAGGGCGTCCGCCAGATCAGCCTGGAGCACCCGGCGGCCGACTTCACCCCCCCGACCCCCGTGGTGGCCGGCCGGAACCCGCTGACCGAGGCCAGACTGCCCGAACTGGATCCGGCGCTCGTGTTCACCGCCGTCACCATCGGCAACCCTCATCTGGTCACCGTCATCGACAAGTACGTCGAGTCCGACCTGATCGCGATGGGGGAGGGGGTGGCAGCCCGGCCGGACGTGTTCCCGGTTGGCGCGAACCTGTCGGTGCTGCTCCCGCTCGAGCCCGCCGAGGTCTTCGTCCGGACGTTCGAGCGCGGCGCCGGGCTCACCGCCTCGTGCGGCTCCGGCATGGCCGCCTCCCGGGCGGTCTACTCCCGCACCAGCCGGATCGACCCCGAGCGCCGGGTCGTCGTCCGCAACGCCGGCGGGATGGCCACGGTGTCGCTCAAGGTCCGCCAGGGCCACTGGCACCCGGTCCTTGAGGGCAACGCCACGTTCGTCTACCAGGCCGAGTTCAACCCCGCCGCCCCGGACCTAGCCGTGGCGCGGGACCTGCACGACGCCGAGATCGCCGCGTACGCCGCACTTGAGGAGCGCAATGCCGCGCGGCTCCGCGCGGCCGGCGTGGAGACTTAATCAGATCACGTACGCCTCGCGGGTCTCGGCCGCGAACAACTCAGCAGGCGTCGGCTGCTGCCTGATCAGGCCCTGCTCGAAGGAATACCGAACGAACGTTCGCAGTACCTGCTCGTTCCCGGCCAGGCCGTAGGTCCAGAAGTCGGCCCCCATCACGTTCCGGGTCTGCTCCGCGTCGGCGTAGGCCCAGGGCAGCAGTGAAGCGCCCGCCGCGGTCTCCGCCAGGCGCGCCGCCGCCTCCCGCCGGGCCTGCTCGAAGGCCTTGTACAGGGACTGGGCCAGCCACGGGCGCTGCTCGTACACCTCGCGCTTGAGTACCACCACGTGCATGACCGGGAAGATGCCGGTCGCGGCGAAGTACCGCTCCTCCTCCCGGCGGGGATCCGCGAACAGCCGCCGGACCCGCCCCTCGCTGAACCCGCGTGGCACCCGCGGCGTGTACAGAGCGTCGATCTGGCCTGCGGCGAGCATGTCCGCCAGCGTGGCCCCGGGCGGGATCGGCTCGATCTCCACGCCGGGCGGCGGGTCGTGCGCCAGCTTGGCCACGCGCCCGGGTTCGTGCAGCCCGCCGGTGCGGTACCGGACGGAGGTGACGGGCAACCCGTGCCGTTCGGCCAGTATCCCGCGGATCCACACGTTGGCGGTGAGCTGGTACTCGGCCACGCCCACCACCCCGCCCGCCAGGCCGGCCGGCGTGCTGATCCCGCTGGCCGGCCCGACGTAGATCCCGTTGTGCCGGAACGCGCGGGAGACGAAGGCGGGGATCGCCACGAACGGCGCGCCCGCCTCCAGGCTGATCAGGTAGGACGACAGCGACATCTCGGCGGCGTCGAACTCCCGGTGCCGCGCCATCCGGAAGAACGTCTCCTCAACCGGCAGCGCCAGGAAGGTCAGGTCGACCCCCTCCGGCTGGATGTCCCCGCGGGCCAGCGTGGCGGTCCGGTCGTAGGCTCCGCAGGCCAGGGTCAGCGGCACGCGCATCGGCACAAACATAATTGAACAACACCTATCCGGGCAGCCGAACGGTGAGGGCGCCGGGGCACACCGAGACGCTGAGCGCCCGGGCGGGTGCGACGATCTCGCCGTCGACCTGCCGTGGCAGGTCGGCGTCCGCGCTGATCTGGACGTGCCGCGCCTGGAAGTGCTCCAGCGTGCGGTCCCCGTGGCCGGCCTGGCGCCGGCCGCGGGCCAGCACCCGGCCGGCCACCCGCAGCCAGTCCCAGGCGCTGGCCGGCGCGAGGATGCCCACGTCCAGCAGCCCGTCCTCGAGCCTGGCCTCGGGCAGCAGGGTGAACCCGCCGGGCAGCAGCCCGGCGTTGGCCACCACCACGCACCGCGCCCGGCGCCGCAGCGGCTCGGCGTCGTCGAGGCGGACAGTGAAATCGTGCGCCGGCAGCGCCAGCCGGGTCGCCCCGGCGGCCGCGTAGGCGACCCAGCCGAACCGCCGCTTGAGCTGCTCGGGCGTCGCCCCCACGACGGCGGCGTCCAGGCCGATCCCGGCCATCGCGGCGAACCAGGTCCCGCCCGCCCCGCTCACGTCGATGCGGGTCCCGTCGATGCGGGTCCCGTCGATGCGGGTCCCGTCGATGCCGGCCCCGTCGATGCGGGCCAGGTCGATCTTGCCGTCCCGGCCGCCGAACCCGGCCTCGACCGCCCGGTCGGCCCGGCCCGGCACGCCCAGCGCCCGCGCGGTGAGGTTCGCGGTGCCCAGCGGCACGATCGCCAGCGGCACCCCGGTGCCGGCCAGCGCCTCGGCGCAGGCCCGGACGGTGCCGTCGCCGCCGGCCGCGAACACCAGGCTCGCCCCGGCGGCCACCGCGCGCCGGGTCAGCGCGAGCCCGTTCTCCGCCGCGGTGGCCGGCGCGAACCACGGTTCCCAGCCGTGCTCCTCCGCCGCTGCCCGGCAGCGCTGCAGGAACCGCCGCGGGTCGCGGAGCAGCGTCCGGTTGACCACGAACGCGACCAAGGCCATGCCCCATTCTGCGCCGCCCCGGCATCGAGCCCGCGCTGGCGTCCAGCCTGCCCCGCCCGACTCCTGTACCAGTGCCCCGGCCCGCTTATACCAGTGCCCCGGCCCGCTCCTCCGGCCGGTGCCCGGCCTCGGCCGCCCGGGGCGGGAAGACGACCTCGACCGCCAGCCCGCCCGCGCCCCTGGTCACCGCGCGCAGTTCGGCGCCGTGGGCGGCCGCGATCGCGCTGACGATGGCCAGCCCGAGCCCCAGCCCGCCGCGCTCCGGGTTGTGGCCGCCTGAGCTGTTTCCCCCCGGGTTGTGGCCGCCTGAGCTGTTTCCCCCCGGGCTGTGGCCGCCTGAGCTGTTCCCCCCCGGGCTGCGGTCGCTCGGGCTGCTTCCGCCCGGGATGGGCGCGCCCCGCCCCGGGTCCAGCCGCTGGAACGGCTGGAAGAGACGGCTCAGCTGGTCCGGCGGGATGACCGGGCCGGTGTTGGTCACCGCGAGGAACGCCCGCCCGTCCCGGCGGCCCGCGGTGATCTCGACCCGGCCGCCGGTCACGTTGTACCTGATGGCGTTGTCGATCAAGTTCGCCGCCAGGCGCTCGGCGAGCCGTGGGTCGCCCAGCGCCGCAGCCGCGCCCAGGTCCGCGATGACGGTCAGGCCGCGGGCGTCCGCCTCGTCACGCAGGGCGGCCAGCGCGCCGGCCGCGACGCCGTCCAGGTCGAACGGCTCGAAGGTGTCCAGGCCGCGTTCGCCGCGGGCCAGCGTGAGCAGCGCGGCGATGAGCCGTTCCTGCTGCTCACCCGCGGCCAGGGCGCGTTCGCAGGCCGTGCGGAGCGAGGCGTTCGTGGCCTGCCGGTCGCGCAGCGCCACCTCGAGCAGGGTACGCTGCCGCGCGAGCGGGGTGCGCAGCTCGTGCGACGCGTTGGCGACGAACTGGCGCTGCGCCCGGAACGAGGCGTCCAGCCGGCCGAGCAGCTGGTCGAAGGTGTCGCCGAGCTCCTTGAGCTCGTCGTCCGGGCCGGTCATCCCGATCCGCTGGTGCAGGCTCCGCGCGGATATGCGGCGGGCGGCGGCGGTGATGGTGCGCAGCGGGCTGAGCACCCGCCCGGCCATCAGCCAGCCCAGGCCGACGGAGGCCACCGCCATGATGCCGAGCGCGACCCCGGACTCGATAAGCAGCTGGTCGAGGGTATCGTTGCGCAGCCCCGCCGCTGTCTGCTGGACCAGCTGCTGGCAGGCGTTCATCTGCTCGGCGGTTGGCAGGGTGCCCGTCGGCGGCGTGCAGGCGGCGACCCCGCCGCCCCCGGTGACCACCTGCCCGCCGCTCCCGCTGGTTGCGCTGGTCCCGCTGGTCCCGCTGGTCCCGGCGGCCCCGCCTGCGCTGGTGCGCAGCGTGAGCGTCGGCGGCAACTGCTGGGCCACCAGGAAGTACGTGATAACCAGCAGGCCCGCGGTCGAAGCCAGGAACAGGCCGACGTAGAGCAGGGTGAGCCGCAGCCGCACGGTCCGCCGCGGCGCCCGGAGCCTGAACCTGGCCGGCGGCGGTGGCGGTGGCGGAAGCAGCCGCGGCTGCGGCACAGCGGCGGTCATGTCCGTATCCGGTAGCCGGCCTGGGCCAGCGTCTCGATGACCGGCGGGTCGCCGAGCTTGCGGCGCAGCCGGCTGACCGTCACCTTGACCGCGGTGGTGAACGGGTCGGCCATTTCGTCCCACACCCTCTCCAGCAGCTCCTCGGCGGAGACCACCCGCCCCTGCGCGGCGAGCAGCAACTCCAGCACGCCGAACTCCTTCGGACCCAGGTCCAGCGACCGGTCAGCCCGGCTGGCGCTGCGCCGAGCTGGGTCGAGCCGCAGGTCGCCGCGTTCGAGCACGGGCGCGAGCGGCGGCTGGGCCCGGCGCAGCAGCGCCCGCAGCCGGGCCACGAGCTCGGCGAACGCGAACGGCTTGGGCAGGTAGTCATCGGCGCCAATACCGAGCCCGTCCACCCGGTCCTCGATGGTCGCGGCGGCGGTCAGCATCAGCACCCGGCTGCGGCAGCCTGCCCGGACGAGTTCGGCGCACACCTCGTCGCCGTGTCGTCCAGGCAGGTCCCGGTCGAGCACGATCACGTCGTAGTCGGTAACCAGCGCGCGCTCCAGCCCGGCCGCCCCGTCGAAGGCGACGTCCACGGCCATCTGCTCTTGCCGCAGCCCGACCCCGATCGCCTCGGCCAGCTCGCTGTCGTCCTCGATCACCAGCACCCGCACGGCCAACCTCCGATCGCCCGCGCCTCGCGGACTGCCATACGCCTGACCGCTGCCGCCTGCCGTCAGCCCGGCCAGACACCGCCCCTCCCATAATGCCCCGCCCCCAGTTGCACCCCGGTTACACCATCGTCCCCGCAGGCCATCCGGGCGGTCGCTCGTCCGCGCGGCGATACCCATGCATGCTGGAGATGCGTGAGTGCACTGTGGTGCGCCACTCCACCACAAAATCTGGGTGGATTCGGGCTTAAGGGTGATTTTTGTGCACCATAGACCACCTAATCCGCCCAGAAGCCCGAATCCTCCCCAGAAAAATTAAGGTATCTCGAATAGATAAGCAAAGTGACGTGCTGGTGGGGTCAGTGGGACTAGCGAGGCATCTCGGAGCGCCATGATCGGCGAGGGGTAAACGTCGACGCGGAACCTGAGGCGTCACGCTGGGGTCACGACGTGCTGGAGTTACCGGCCGGGTCCTGGATGGAGGTGACGGTCAGGTGGCTGGCGGTGCCGGTGATCTGGGCCGACACCTCGTCGCCGATCTTGACGCCGCCGATGCCGCGCACCGTGCCGGTGACCTTGGTGGCCCTGGTGACCGCGGCCGTCACCGAGGGACCCTCGCCCCCGATGGTGATCGACGTGCCGCTGACCGCCAGCACCCGGCCGGTGAGGATCATCTGCAGCTGCCCGTTCGCGTCGCCGGACAGCCCGGGCAGGGCCGGCCGGGCCGTGCTGGTCCCGGCCGGCGCCGGCGCGCTCGGCGTGGCCCCGCCGGCCGTGCTCACCGCCGGGGCTCCCCTGATCAGGAGGAGCCCGGCGGCGACCCCCGCGGCCGCGGCGAGCACGGCGATGGCAGCCGCCGCCCGGACCGAGAACCCCGGGACACCCCCGTGCCCCCGGTCCCTCCCGGCCCCGGCCAGACCGCCATCCCCGGCCCCGGCTAGACCGCCGGAGCCCCCGTCCGGGCCGCCGAGGCCCCCGTCAGGACCGCCCGAGCCCCCGCCGGAGCCCTCGGCGGGGTTCGTCACCTCGTCGCGTATCCACTCGCCGTCGGGTCCCATCAGCGCGATTCCTCCCTTCGCGGCCGCGACCGGCCGCGACCGGCCGCCACGGCCGCGACCGGTCGCAACCCACTGTGCCCGCCGCCGGGTTGCGCCCCAGTTACACCGAACCAAGCCACCCGTGTAACCCCCGTGCAACGGCCGGCCGCGTAGACCTGCCGCCATGTTCTTTCTCACCTACCTCAGGCGCGAACTGCGCCGCAGAATGCGCCAGGCGATCTTCATCGCCCTCGGCCTCGCCATCGGGATCGGCCTGGTCATCACCGTCATGGGCGCCTCGTCCGGAGTGAAGGCCGCGCAGGCCAAGGTGCTCCGAGCGCTCTACGGCATCGGCACCGATGTCACCGTCACCACCAAGCCGAAACCTCCGTCAAGCAGACCCACGACCGGGCAGGCCAACGGAGCCGGCCCCAGCGGCGGCGGTCACGCCACGGTCTGCCTCAACGGCAAGTGCTACACCAGCGGGACGATCGACACCCTGGTCCCCGGGGACCACGGCGCGCTCAGCGCCGTGACAGCCGCGAAAATCGCGCAGCTGCGTCATGTCTCGGCGGCCGCCGGCGGCCTGCTGCTGACCGACAACCGGATCGTGCTCCCGACCAGTTCGAGCTCCCAGCTCAAGCCGCCCACCTCGGTCAGCGTGGACGGGACGGACATCTCGCACCCGCACCTCGGCCCGCTCAGCAACGGAAAGCTGACGAACGGCCGGACCTTCACCGCCGCCGACGCGAACACGGACGTGGCCGTGGTGGACGCGAACTACGCGACCGCGAACAAGCTGAAGGTCGGGTCCACGGTCACCATCGCTAAGACCAAGTTCACCATCATCGGCATCGTCACCCAGCCGCAGGCCAGCAGCCAGCCCGAGGTGTACATCCCGCTGGCGCGCGCCCAGGCGCTGGCCATCGACCCGGGCACCGGCAAGTCATTGAAAAACGAAGTCAACACGGTGTACGTGACTGCCGCCAGCGCCGCCGACATCGGCGCGGTGCAGCGGGAGATCCGGCACCTGCTGCCGCAGGCGACCGTCACCAGCTCCTCGGACCTGGCCAGCGAGATCACCGGGTCGGCGGCGAGCGCCGCCAAGCTGGCCGGCGCTCTCGGGAAGTGGCTGGCGGTGCTGGTGCTGATCGCGGCGTTCGCCGTGGCCAGCCTGCTGACCATGGCCGCGGTGGCGCGCCGGGTGCCCGAGTTCGGCACGCTCAAGGCCCTCGGCTGGCGCAGCAGCCGGATCGTCGGCCAGGTGCTCGGCGAGTCCGTCGGCACCGGCATCCTCGGCGGAGCCCTGGGCGTCGGCCTCGGCTTCGCCGGCGTGGCGATCATCGACAAGATCGCGCCGAAGCTGTCCGCCACCGTCCCGTCGGCCGGCGGCGGCAGCGGCCTGCAGACCCAGGTCGCGGGTCCTGGCGGGGGCGGGCCAGTGGCAGCCAGCCCGGCGGCGAGCCACGCCACCATCGCGGTGCCGATGTCCGCGTCGGTGACCATCGGCGCCATCGTCCTCGCGGTCCTGCTCGCCATCGCCGGGGGGCTGCTCGCCGGATCGTTCGGCGGCTGGCGGGCGGCCCGGCTGCGCCCGGCCGCGGCCCTGGCCCGGGTCGCATGAGCAACGGCATGGACAGGAGGAACGGCATGGACATCAGCCACGGGACCGTGCTCCCGGCGGGAAACCCCGTCTACCGGCTGGCCGGGGTGAGCAAGATCTACCGCAAGGGCGGCCGCGAGATCCCCGCGGTCCGCGACCTGGACCTGGAGATCAGGGCGGGTGAGTGGCTCGCCGTGCAGGGCAAGACCGGGCACGGCAAGACCACGCTGCTGCAGCTGCTCGGCGGCCTGGACCGGCCGACCCGGGGCCGGCTGGAGTTCGGCGGCCGCGACCTGGCCGCCGCCGCAGAAACAGACGTCAGGAAGGTGCGGGCCAGCTCGTTTGGCTTCATCTTCCAGACCTTCAACCTGGTCCCCACCCTCACCGCGCAGGAGAATGTCGAAGCCGCCCTCATCCCGCTGCGAATCCACCTGAAGGAAAGGCGCGCCAGAGTCGAAAAAGCCCTGGACAGCGTGGGGCTCGGCGACCGCGCTCAGCACCTGCCCGGCGAGCTGTCCGGCGGCCAGCAGCAGCGGGTGGCGATCGCCCGCGCCCTGGTCAAGGCGCCCATGGTGCTGCTGGCCGACGAGCCGACCGGGAACCTGGACGAGGACACCAGGGACGAGATCATCGGGTTGCTCGACGCCTTGTGGCGCGAGCGCGGCCTGACCATGGTGCTCGTCACCCACGACAGCGCCATCGCCCACCGCGCTCAGCGGATCGGGGTGATGGCCAAGGGCCGCCTGTCGATCCGCCAGGACACACGCGCGACCTAGTGGTCCGGCAGGTGCCACCGGTACGGCGAGATCAGCTTGTCGACCGACGCCGGGCCCCACGACCCCGGTTCGTAGAGCTCGACGGGCGGCGGGTTCTCCAGCAGCGGCGCGGAGATCTCCCACACCCGCTCGACCCCGTCCGACCTGGTGAACAGCGACTGATCGCCGATCATGGCGAGCAGGATGAGCCGTTCGTAGCCTTCAAGCGCGTTGGCGGCGGCGAACGAGTCCTTGTAGCTGAACACCATCTCGGAGTGGCCCAGGCTCAGCTCGGGGCCCGGCACCTTGGCCAGGAACTCGATGGTGATCGAGCCGGGGTCGGCGAAGTCGATGACGATCTCGTTCAGCCGGCCGTCGGGGATGTCGTGCCGGTGCGCGCGGAACATGCGCAGCGGCGGCTCGCGGAAGCCGAGCGTCACGACCTGGCGCGAGTCGCCCATGGACTTGCCTGACCGCAGGTAGAAGGGCACGCCGTGCCAGCGCCAGTTCTCCACCTCGACCCGCACCGCCGCCATGGTCTCGGTGTCCGAGTCGGCCGGCACGCCGGGCTCGGAGCGGTAGCCCCGGTACTGCCCGCGCACCACGTGCCGGGTGTCGATCGGCTTCAGCGCCTCGAACACCTTCTCCTTCTCGTCCCGCAGGTGCTTGGCCGACAGCGACACCGGCGGCTCCATGGCCACGAAGCCCATCACCTGGAACAGGTGCGTGACCACCATGTCCCGGTAGGCGCCGGTCGCGTCGTAGAACGCGGCCCGGCCCGCGATGGACAGCGTCTCCGGCACGTCGATCTGCACGTACCGGATGTGATCACGGTTCCAGACCGGCTCGAACAGCCCGTTCGCGAAGCGGAACGCGAGGATGTTGTCGACCGATTCCTTGCCCAGGAAGTGGTCGATGCGGAAGACCTGCGACTCCTCGAAGACCGCGTGCACCGCCTGGTTCAGCGCGCGCGCCGACTCCAGGTCGGTCCCGAACGGCTTCTCGACGATCACCCGGGTTTCGCTGGTGGCCAGGCCCGCGTCGCCGAGCATGCCGACGACCGAGGTGAACGCGGCCGGCGGGACAGCAAGATGGAATAGACGCCGAACGGGCCCGCCGATCTCCTTCTCCGCCCGCTGGATTGCCCCGGTGAGGTCGCCGGTGTTCCCTGGTTCGGCCGACGCGAACGACAGGCGTTCGGCGAAGGAGGGCCAGGACGGGTCGGTCGGCTTGGTGATGCAGAAGTCGGCGCAGGCCTGCTCGGCACGCGCGCGGAACTGCTCGTCGGTCAGCGCGTTGGCCTGGGGCGAGGAGCCGATGACGCGGTACTCGCGGGGGAGCAGGCCGGCCGCGTGCAGGTGGAACAGGCCGGGCAGCAGCTTGCGCTTGGCCAGGTCACCGGTGGCGCCGAACAGCACGATGACATGGTTGTCTGGCTTCGGGGAGCCGTTCTTGGCTCTGTTGACTTTATTCATGGGTCGGAAACTCAGGCCTTCTTCTCCGCGTGGCCGCCGAACTCCGAACGCATCGCGGACAAGATCTTTCCGGTGAACGCGCCCATGTCCCGGGACTCGAACCGCTCGTACAGCGAGGCGGCGATGACGGAAGCTGGTACCCCGGTGTCCACCGCGGCCAGCACGGTCCACCGGCCCTCGCCGGAATCGGACACCCGGCCGCTGAATTTGGCCAGGTCGGGCGACTTGGCGAAGGCGGCGGCGGTCAGGTCGACCAGCCAGGAGCTGACCACCGAACCGCGGCGCCACACCTCGGCGACCTCGCCGACGTCGATCGTGTACTGGTAGGCCCAGGGGTCGCGCAGCGGCGCGGTCTCCGCGTCGATCTCCCCCTGGTGCAGGCCCTCGTCGGCGTGCTTGATGATCGACAGGCCCTCGGCGATCGCCGCCATCATGCCGTACTCGATGCCGTTGTGCACCATCTTGACGAAGTGACCGGCGCCGTTCGGCCCGCAGTGCAGGTACCCATGCTCGGCGGTGCCGTGCCTGGTCCGTCCCGGGGTGGGCTCCTCGCAGCTCTCGCCGGGGGCGATGGTCGCCAGCAGCGGGTCCAGGCGCCGCACCGGCTCGTCGTCGCCGCCGATCATCAGGCAGTAACCCCGCTCCAGGCCCCAGACGCCGCCGCTGGTCCCGACGTCCACGAAATGGATGCCGTCGCGCTTGAGGTCCTTGGCCCGGGTGATGTCGTCCCGGTAGTAGGAGTTACCGCCGTCGATCACGATGTCGTCCGCCTCGAGCAGCGGCCGCAGCTCGCCGAGGGTCTGCTCGACGACGCCGGCCGGCACCATGATCCAGATGTTCCGCGGCTTGTCCAGCTTGGCCACGAAGTCCGCCAGGCTCTCCGCCCCGACCGCACCCTCGGCGGCCAGCGACTTGATCGCGTCCGGGTTGACGTCGTAGGCGACGCAGCGGTGGCCGTCGCGCATCAGGCGGCGGACGAGGTTCGCGCCCATCCGGCCGAGCCCGATCATCCCCAGTTGCATAGGCGTATCAGTTGGCATGGCTGGTCCGTCCTTCTGTCAGCGAGTCTGTCAGCGAGTCTGTCAGCGAGCCTTGAGCGCGCGGTAGCGGCGGATGAGCGCGTTGGTTGACGAGTCGTGATCGAGCGCCGGCTCCTGCGCGCTCGTCAGCTCGGGAATGATCTTGACCGCGAGGACCTTGCCGAGCTCGACTCCCCACTGGTCGAACGAGTCGATGTCCCAGATCGCTCCCTGGGTGAACACGCTGTGCTCATACAGGGCAACCAGCGCGCCGAGGATCCGCGGCGTGAGGATCTCGGCGAGCAGCACGTTGCTCGGCCGGTTGCCTTCCATCACCCGGTGCGGCACCACGGGCCCGGGCGTGCCCTCGGCCCTGACCTCTTCCTCGGTCTTGCCGAAGGCCAGCGCCTGCGCCTGCGCGAACACGTTCGAGGACAGGATGTCGTGGTGGTCGCGGATCGGGTTCAGCGTCTTGCCGAAGCCGATCAGGTCGACCGGGATGATCGTGGTCCCCTGGTGGATGAGCTGGTAGAAGCTGTGCTGGCCGTTGGTGCCTGGCTCGCCCCAGAAGACCGCGCCGGTGTCGTAGCTGACCGGCTCGCCGGTCAGCGTGACGTGCTTGCCGTTGGACTCCATGGTGAGCTGCTGCAGGTAGGCAGGGAACCGCTTCAGGTACTGCTCGTAGGGCATGACGCCGAACGTCTGGCAGCCGAAGAAGTCGCGGTACCACAGTGCGAGCAGGCCCATCAGCACCGGCAGGTTCTGCTCAAGCGGCGCGGTCCGGAAGTGCTCGTCCACCTCGTGGGACCCGGCCAGCATCTCGCCGAACCGCTCCGGGCCGATCGCGACCATGGTGGACAAGCCGATCGCCGACTCCATCGAGTACCGGCCGCCGACCCAGTCCCAGAAGCCGAACATGTTGGCGGTGTCGATGCCGAACTTCGCGACCCGTTCGGCGTTGCTTGACACCGCGACGAAGTGCCTGGCCACCGCGTCCTCGGAGCCGAGCGCGGACACCACCCACTCCCGCGCCGAGGTGGCATTGGTCAGCGTCTCCAGCGTGCCGAACGTCTTGGACGAGATGATGAACAGCGTCTCGGAGGGGTCCAGGTCGCGGGTCGCCTCGGCGAAGTCGGTGGAGTCGACGTTGGACACGAACCGGAACGTGATGTCGCGGATGGCGTAGTGCCGGAGGGCCTCGTACGCCATCACAGGTCCGAGGTCCGACCCGCCGATGCCGACGTTGACGACGTTCCTGACCGGCTTGCCGGTGTAGCCCTTCCACTCGCCCGACCTGACCCGGCTGGCGAAGGCGGCCATCCGGCCGAGCACCTCGTGCACCTGCGCCACCACGTCGCCGCCGTCCACCACCAGCGACTGGCCGGCCGGCATGCGTAGGGCCACGTGCAGCACGGCGCGGTTCTCTGACACGTTGATGTGCTCGCCGCGGAACATGGCGTCCCGGCGCTCCGGCACGCCGGACTCCTCGGCCAGCGCGACGAGCAGCCGCATGGTCTCGTCGGTGACCCGGTTCTTGGAGTAGTCCAGGTAGAGCCCGGCCGCCTCCGCGGTCAGCCGTTCGCCCCGGCCCGGGTCGCTGGCGAACAGGTCGCGCAGGGGAACGCCGACGACTTCCCCGTGGTGCCGCTTGAGCGCCTGCCATGCCTTCCGCTCAGGCAGTGGTGTGACCGGCATGTCCTGTCTCCTCCGCGTCGTGCTGCCTTCCCCACGGAATAGTTTCATGCCCTCGCCCGCACGTTACGCGCGGGCGGACCCGAGCCCGCGTTGAACCGAAGGCCGCTGCCGCACGTGCAAGACAAAGGGGGTCTTTGCACGGAGGAGGGGGGCCGTGATGCGAGTTCGGCTGCTGGGACCGGTCGATATCGTGGTGGACGGTGAAGTCCGGCTGGTCCGCGGGCTGCGGCGGAAGGCTGTGCTGGCCACCTTGGCGCTGCATGGTGGCCAGGTCGTAAGCAACGACCGCCTGGCGGACGCGGTCTGGGGCCGGACCGCGCCGCTGACCTCGCTGAACACGCTGCAGAGTCACGTGTCGTATGTGCGTACCCTGCTGGGCGGCCAGGCCGCCATCCTCGCTCGCGCGCCCGGCTACGTGCTGGAACTTGGTGACGATGGCACCGACGTTCGGCTGGCCGAGCGGCTGCTGCGGCAGGGCACGCAGGCCGCTGATCCCGTCCAGGGGGCCAGGGACCTGCGCGAGGCCCTGGCGCTGTGGCGCGGCCGGCCCCTGGCGGATCTGGCCGGGCTTCCCTGGCTGGAGGAGCAGGCGGAACGGCTGGACCTGCTCGGCGAGCAGATCGGGCGTGCGCTGTCGGAGGCGAGGCTGGCCGCCGGGGAGCATCTGCAGCTCGTGCCCGAACTGGAACGGATGGCGGCCGGTCACCCGCTGGATGAGCAGGTCCACGCCCAGCTGATGGTGGCGCTCTACCGTAGCGGGCGGCAGGCGGACGCCCTTTCCGCCTACCAGCGGTTGCGGCACACCCTCGCCGAGGAGCTTGGGCTGTTTCCCGGTCCGGCGCTCCGCGAGCTGGAAACAGCCATCCTGCGACAGGATCCGTCCCTGGATGCCCCCGCCCCGGCGGCCAGTTTGCGGCCGGCCGGACCGGCCGCGCCGGCTGCGTCCCCCCAACCGGTTCCGGCGCAGCTGCCGCCGCCGGTGGCGGAGTTCGCCGGGCGCGGCGCGGAACTGGGCCGCCTCGACTCGATCCTGCCCGGGGCCACCAAGGGCGTCCCGCCCGATCGCGCCGGCGTCGTCGTCTCGCTGATCACGGGCACCGCCGGGGTCGGCAAGACGGCCCTGGCGGTGCACTGGGCGCACCGGGTCGCCGCCCAGTTTCCCGACGGTCAGCTGTACGTCAACCTGCGCGGATTCGACCCGGGCGGGCCCGCGGTGGATCCGGGCCAGGCGCTGCGCGGGTTCCTGGACGCCTTCGCGGTGGCACCTGAGCAGATCCCTGACAGCCTGGACGACCAGGCCGCGCTTTACCGCAGCCTGCTCGCCGGCCGGCGGGTGCTTGTGGTGCTGGACAACGCGCGAGACGCCGAGCAGGTGCGCCCGCTGCTGCCCGGCTCGCCTGGCTGCCTGGCCAGCGTGACCAGCCGCAACCATCTCACCGGCCTGATCGCCAACCCGGGCGCGCACCTGCTGAACCTGGACCTGCTCTCCCCGGCCGAGGCCCGCGAGCTGCTGGTCCGCCGCCTGGGCGCCGGCCGGACCGACCGCGAACCGGACGCGGTCGAAGAGATCATCGCCGGCTGTGCGCGCCTCCCGCTGGCGCTGACCATCGCCGCGGCGCGCGCCGCTACCAGCCCGGGCTTCCCCCTCGCTGTCTTCGCGGCTGAGCTGGGCGAGGCGGGCCGTGTGCTGGACCCCTTCGACAGCGTTGACGTGGCCACCGACGTCAGGGCGGTGTTCTCCTGGTCCTACCGTGCGCTGAGCCCGGGCGCGGCGCGGTTGTTCCGGCTGCTGGGCTTGCACCCCGGCCCGGACATCACCGTCGGCGCCGCGGCCAGCCTCGCCGCGATCACGCCGGACCGGGCCCGGACACTGCTGGCCGAGCTGACCCGCGGGCACCTGCTCGCCGAGCAGCGTCCCGGCCGGTACGCCTTCCACGACCTGCTTCGGGCCTACGCCACAGAACAGGCGCAGACCTGCGACGACGACGGTACCCGCGGTGCCGCGGTGGCCCGGATCCTGGACCACTGCCTGCACAACGCACGCGCCGCCGCGGCGCTGCTCGATCCGTACTTCGCCCCGGTCGCCCCGCCCGCGCCGCAGCCCGGGGTGGTTCTCGCCGGGCCCGCTACCGCCGAGGAGGCGATGAGCTGGTTCACCGCCGAACGGACCGCGTTGCTGGCCGCCGTGCCGGCGGCCGCCGAAGCCGGTCTCGCCGCCCACGCCTGGCAGCTCGCGTGGGCGCTGAGTACCTTCCTGCTGCGGCGCGGGCTCTGGGACGACCAGGCGATGGCGTGCCAGGCCGCCCTGGACGCTGCCCGCCGGGCCGGCGACACGGCCGGAGAAGCCCATGCGCGGCTCCTGCTCGGGCTCGGCTATACCCGGTCCGGCCGCCACGACGCCTCCCCGCATTTTCGCGCCGCCCTGCGGCTGCTGGAAACGATCGGCGGCTATCACAGCAGCCAGGTGATGGCGCACAGCAGCCTGATCTGGATCGCTGAGCAGCAGGAGCGCTACGACGACATGCTCGGCCATGCCGTGCGGGCGCTCGAGGTGTCCCGGGCCGCCGGGGACCGGAACCTGGAGATCATGAGCCTCAACGATGTCGGCTACAGCCACGCGCGGCTGCGGAACTACGGGCAGGCCATCCGCTACTGCGGGCAGGCCCTGGCCGGGAGCCGGGAAGCGGGAGAACGCAGCTGGGAGTCCGCCGCCTGGGACAGCCTCGGCTATATCCACCACCAGCTCGGCCACCACCAGCGCGCCGTCACCTGCTACGAACGGTCGCTCGGCCTGTGCCGGGAGCTTGCCGACCGGTACAACGAGGCCGGCACCCTCGATCGTCTCGGCGACGTCCACCGCAGCGCCGGTGACCTGGGCGCGGCCCGCTGGGCGTGGTCTCAGGCGCTGCGCACGTTCGAGGAGATCGAGCACCCCGACGGCGACCGGGTCCGCGCCAAGCTCCGCCTTCCCGGCGACAGGCTGCCTGCGGTTATCTAATCCGGCAGCTAATCCCGGCAGCTAATCCCGGTCGGCGGACAGCAGCCCGGCCGCGTGGTCGGGGACGTAGGCCTGCATGTCCCGGGGCACCCGGACATACCCCTTGGCCGGCGGCCGCGGCGGCAGCTTCAGCGTCGGCTGCCGCACCTGGTGGTACGGGATCGTGCTGAGCAGGTGGGCGATCATGTTGATCCGGGCGCGCCGCTTGTCCTCACTCTCCACGACGTGCCACGGCGCCTCAGGGATGTCGGTGTGCACGAACATCTCGTCCTTGGCCCGGGAGTAGTCCTCCCACCGGGTGATCGATTCCAGGTCCATGGGCGAGAGCTTCCAGTTGCGCATCGGATCGTGCAGCCGGGACCGGAAGCGGCGTTGCTGCTCCTCGTCGCTGACCGAGAACCAGTACTTGCGCAGCAGGATGCCCTCCTCGACGAGCAGCCGCTCGTAGATCGGGCACTGGTGCAGGAACCGGCTGTACTCCTCCTTGGTGCAGAACCCCATGACGTGCTCCACGCCGGCCCGGTTGTACCAGCTGCGGTCGAACAGAGCCAGCTCGCCCGCGGCGGGCAGGTGATCGGTGTAGCGCTGGAAGTACCACTGGGAACGTTCCCGCTCGGTCGGGGCGGGGAGGGCGACGATCCGCGCGACGCGCGGGTTGAGGTACTCCGCCACCCGCTTGATCGTGCTGCCCTTGCCCGCCGCGTCGCGGCCCTCGAAGATGATGACGATCCTGGCGCCCTCCGTGCGCATCCACTCCTGCATCTTCACCAGCTCGCCCTGCAGGCGGTACAGCTCGGTCTCGTATAGCTGCCTGGGCAGCCGCTGCCTGCCGTCGAGCTGCCGAGCCGCCTTCTTGCCCTGGTCCTTGACCTTGCCTGGCATCGCCGCGTTCTCCCTTGTCCGGCCCCCGCCACTGGCCCCGCTGTGCTGGGACCCCCCGCGGCTGTGCTGGCCCGGGGGGACGACCCCCCGGAACCCCCCGCGATAGCATGACCGGCGTGAGTGACGATGAGCTTTACCGCAAGTATGAGACGGTCAACCTATACCGTCGCGGTCCGGGGGCGAAGGTCGAGCTGAACCGCCCCGCGCGGATGAACGCGTGGAGCAACCAGTTCTCCCTGGACCTGCTCGCCGCGATCGGTGAGGTCACCGAGAACCCCGAGATCCGGGCGGTCCTCGTCACCGGCGCCGGGCGGGCGTTCTCCAGCGGCGCCGACCTGAAGGAAGCCGCCGAGCAGGCCGGCGACGGCACCGTCGACGTGTACAAGATCCTGACCGAGCGGTACCACCCGCTGATCACCGGCATCCGGCAGATGCCCAAGCCGGTCATCGCCGGGGTCAACGGCCCCGCGGCCGGGATCGGGCTCTCCCTCGCGCTGGCCTGCGACCTGGTGGTGGCGGCCGAGTCGGCGTACTTCTCGCTCGCCTTCGTCAACATCGGGCTGGTGCCCGACGGCGGCTCGTCCCTGTTCGTGCCGTCCCGGGTCGGCTTCGCCCGGGCCGCCGAGCTGGCCATGCTGGGGGAGCGGCTGGATGCCCGCAAGGCGGTCGACTGGGGCCTGATCAACCAGGTCTGGCCGGACGAGGAGTACCCGTCGCGGGCCGAGGCGCTGCTCGACCGGCTCGCGGTCGGCGCCACAAAGTCCTACGCCGGGACCAAACGCCAGCTCAACCAGTGGCTGTACCAGCACATGGACGCCCAGCTCGAGTTCGAGGCCGGGATCCAGAAGGAGATGGCCGCCTCGGGCGACTTCGCCGAAGGGCTGGCGGCCTTCGCCGAGAAACGACCGCCCCGGTTCAGCGGCGCCTGACCAGCCGGCCCAGCGAGATCTTGGACACGGCTCAGCTCGAGCGGGTCTACCGGGCCGAGGCACCGCGGATCACCGCCGCGCTGGCCGCGCGGATCGGCGACGTCGGGCTCGCCGCCGACGCCGTCCAGGACGCGTTCGTGGAGGCCCTCGAGCACTGGCGGGACACGCCGCCGCCCAACCCGGGCGGCTGGCTGGCCACCACGGCCCGCCGCAAGGCGATCGACCGGCTGCGCCGGGCCCGGGCCGGCCAGGAGAAGCTGGCCCTGCTGGCGGCGACGGAAACCGGCAGCGGGGCGGACACGTGCGAAGACGCCGCGGCGGCGGACGACGAGCTGCTCGGCATGATCTTCGCCTGCTGCCATCCCGCGTTGCCGCGCGAGTCGCAGATCGCGCTCACGCTGCGCGCCGTCTGCGGCCTGACCACGGCCGAGATCGCCGCCGCCTTCCTGGCCGGCGAGCCCGCGATGAACCAGCGGCTGCTGCGCGCACGCAAGACGCTGCGTGCCGCGCACGCGGACATGCGCGTCCCCGACCCCGATCAGCTCGCGGACCGGCTGGCCGAGGTGCTGGCCGTGGTGTACCTGGTCTTCAACGAGGGTTACCTGGCCAGCGCGGGCCGGCAGCCCGCCCGGCGGGACCTGGCCGCCCAGGCGGTGTCGCTGACCAGCCTGCTGCACCGGCTGATGCCGCGCGAGCCCGAGGTCCTCGGCCTGCTCGCGCTGCTGCTGCTGCACGAGTCCCGGGCCGCGACCCGGTTCGACGGGTGGGGACGCCTGGTCAGGCTGGCGGAACAGGACCGCACGAGGTGGAACCGGGCGCTGATCGCCGAGGCCACCGGGCTGCTCGACCGCGCGCTGGCGCTGCGCGGCCCGGGTCCCTACCAGGTCCAGGCGGCCATCGCCGCGCTGCACGCGGAGGCGCCCGACTACGACCACACCGACTGGGGGCAGATCCGCCTGCTCTACGACCGGCTGCAGGCGCTGACGCCGTCGCCGGTGGTGCTGCTCAACCGGGCCGTGGCCACCCGCTACGTGGTCGGCCCCGAGGCCGCGCTAGCAGAGATCACGCCGCTCGCCGCCGAACTGGACGGGTACCGGCTGTTCCACGCGCTGCGGGCCGGCCTGCTGGCCGGCCTGGGCCGCGACGACGAGGCCCGCGACGCGAGCGAGCGGGCGCTCGCGCTGGCCGGCAACCCGGCCGAGCGCGAGCTGCTCGCCCGCCGCCTGTCCTTCTGACGGCCCGGCAGTTACCCCCTCACGTATCTGCCGGGAGCGTCACATCTCCACGACGGGCCGGACCTCGACCGTCATCCAGCCCCGGTCCACCCCGGGCCACGTCTTGGCGATCTCGACGGCCTCCTCGATGGTGTCGGTCTCCAGGACCGAGTACCCGCCGAGCGCCTCCTTGGTCTCCATGAACGGGCCGTCGGTGACGCCGCCGGCGCGCACCGTCTTGGCCGTGGCCGGCGGGGCCAGCTGGTGCCCGCCCTCGACGAGCTTGCCCGACCCGCCGCCGCCCTTCTCGTACCAGGCCCCGATCTCGGCGTACCAGGCCTGGCCTTCCGCCTCGGACATGGTCTTGGCCGCCTCGGTGTCCAGCAGCAGAATGACGTACTTCACGTTGCCTCCAGTTTTCTCTGGGGCGCCCTCGGCGTCCCTGCATCACTTCCACGAACGGGGCGCCGCCGTTTCCGACAGTGCCGCAGAAAAAGGTTCAGGCGTTCCGCCCGCTGGCGGTCAGCCTCGACTCCACGGTGAGGATGGCCTCGTAGCGCCGCTGGATGTCGGCGCGGTCGTCGGCCTCGGGCACCGAGCGCTCGCACGCCCGGTTGATCATGGCCGCCTGCTCGAGCAGCACCCGGCGCTGCCCCTCGCTCGTGGTCTCGGCCATGATCCTGGCCAGCGCGTCCAGCAGGCGGATCATCACGGCCGGCTGGCCGAGGCTGGATTGCCTGATCTTCTCGAAGGAGCGCTGCACCAGCCGGTCGTAGGAAGGCTCGGGCGCGATGACCCGGATGAACCCCCGGGCGTCCCGGTGCACGCGCGCCGGATGCCACTGGGCCACGATCTTACAGAGGTTATCTCCGAGCCAGTCGATGCAGGTCAGGGCGGTGAACGTGTCGTTGACCGCGGCGGAGAGCGCGCGCAGCGCGATTTCCACCAGCTGGTCGAGGCCGAACGACACGTCCTGGCTGAGGGTCCGGTGCGGCCCGACGATGTGCGCGCGGCCCAGCGCCTGGCGGACCAGCGGCGCCGCTTCGGGCGGCCAGACCGACGCGAACCGGTGCCCGCGCACGACGAAATGCCCGGGCCGGTGCTCCAGGCTGATCACCGCGTCCGCCTCGGTGGCCAGCCGGACCAGGTTCTGGTGCTTGATGAATTGCACGTACCCGCTGACCGGCGCGAGCAGCGCGGCGCCGCCCGCCTCGGCCCGGGCCACCAGCTCGACCGCGGCCGGGCCGGCCTTCGGGTGCGGCTCGGGATTGCCGCTGCCCTGCTCCCTGATCGCCTCGGCCAGGTCGGCGGCGATGCTCGCGATCACCTGGGGCAGCTGGACCGAGACGGCCGTGTGGTGGATGAAGTAGATGAGCACGCCCAGGTCCGCGACCATGAGCCCGAGCGTGACCGTCACGCTGATGTGCGGCACGAACTCGCCGCGGGACCCCGCCCCGATCGAGGCGAGCACCAGCACCGCGTACACGAACGTCGCGACGAACGTGCCGAGGGTCACCTGGGTGCCGCGGTCGCGGATGAAGTTCCGCAGCATCCGCGGCCCGAACTGGGTCGACGCCAGCGTCAGGGTAACCAGGATGATGGAGAAGACCACGCCGACCACGGTGATGATGGCGACGGCGATCGAGGTGAGGATCTGCCGGGCCGCGTCCGCGCTGCCGCTGATCACCCAGCCCGGCAGCGCGAAGTCGCCGCCGTAGGCGGCGCGGTCCGCGGCGAGCGTGCCGGCGAACAGCACGATCGCGGCCACGACCTCGATGGCCGGCACAAACCACAAGCTGGTGCGCAGCACCTCCCGCCGCCAGTGCGAGGCCAACGCCGATGACAGCACGCCACGGTACATGACGGAATCTTGTCACGCGGGCGCCGCCGTCGTTAGATGGTGGCACCATGCCGCGTCCCGTCGCTCACCTGGCCAATCTCGACCTGAACCTGCTCGTGGCGCTGTTCAGGGACCGCTGGGTCTGCCTGGTGGACGCGGGTAACCCGGCGCTCGACGCCGGGCGGCTGCGGCTGGAGGACCTGGCCCGGCTGCCCTGGGTGGCGCCCTACTATCGCAGCTCGCCCAGCCCGTCGGCGGCGCCGATCATGCACCAGCTCGCGCTGCTCGACATCCGCCCCCGGATCGCGGTGCGGGTGGAGAGCTACCTGGCCGTGCCGCACTTCGTGGCCGGCACGGACCGGATCGCGCTGATGCAGGAACGCCTGGCCGCGCGGCTCGCCGACCGGATGGACCTGCGGGTGCTGGAGTGCCCGGGCCAGCCCGAGCCCATCGCCGAGGCGCTGTGGTGGCACCGCCAGCATGAGGACGACACCGCGCACGCCTGGCTGCGCCGCCTCATCGTCGAAACCGCCCGCCGCCTCTGACCGTCCGGCGGGGAACTGCCGGGGCGGCCGGCCACGCTGCCGGCCGCCCCGGCCCCGGGGTTGGCGGTTACCCGAGCTATGGGATCTGCGGGGCCCACGGAGCCGCCGTCGCCGTCACAGCAATGGACCCGTTCACTATCCGCCAGGCCTCTGAAGCGCCGCTGACGCGGCGCTGAAGCGGCCTGGCCGTTAACCGGGGCCGCCAGCCCTGTGCCTGGCGGCCCCGGTTCCCACGGTATAAACCGCGTTTATGCCAGGCAGACAATTCATTTGTTTGCCAGCCGGGCCGGGCGAATTTAGCGTACCGGGCAAGAAGGATTTGTTACCCGCGCCTTTCCGCAAGGCTACGTACACGTAAAAGCCGGTCATGCACAACATCTACGTGCTCGGCTCGATGCAGGACTGGCTCGCCGCCGCCTCGAAGGGCACCTCGCCGGAGGCCAAGCAGACGGCCGCCGGGCTGCAGGCCTACTTCGCCGGCATGAAGTCGGCCGGCTACACCAGCGCCAACCAGCTGGACAACAGCCAGGAGGGCTGGGACGCGGGCCTGGAGATCAACTGGGCGGTGACCAGCGCCGGGACGCTCGACGAGACCACGGTCATGCACAAGCTGCAGCACCTGGACATCAACACGCTGGGCATCGTGTGGGCGCGCACCCCGGCCAACTACGAGAACATCACGCAGGTGCTCGCCGCGATGGAGACCATCGCCCCCGACGGCACCGTGACCCTCTACAACATCAAATAGGCTCTGGCGCCACATCTCGTGATGGTAATGACGCGCTCAGGGAAGCCGGCAGGCGTCGTTCCGTTCTTGAAATGGAGCCGCAGAGGGCAGTTGCCTGGCACCAAATCAAACGCTGATGAGGATGCGGCCTACAGCGGGAGCCCGGCTTCCAGCAGGGCCAGGGCCTGGTCGATGCGCTCGAACATGTCCTCGATGGTCCGCCGGTCGCTGGACCAGCCCTCCCACGGCATCGTGATCGACATGATGACGCCGATGATCGCGCCGGCCGTGGCGCGGACGGCCAGGTCGTCGGCCGGACGCCCGGCCCGCTTGGCCAGGGCCTCGCCGACTACCGAGATCGTCCGGGCGAACTCGTCCATGGCCCGGGCCCGTACCTCGGGCACGGTCATGGTGAGGGCCGTGGTCTCCCCGAGCAGGTCGAGGTCGGCCTGGGTGTAGGAGGTGAACACCTCCTGAGTAGCCGCACGGACCGCGCTGAGCGGGCCGAGGGCGGCTGGCTGCCGCTCGAGCGCCTCGATCATCCGGGTGTCCATGTCGTCCTGGAGGACGATGTCTTCCTTGGTGGGGAAGTACCGGAAGAACGTGCTCGGCGACACCTCGGCCGCCGCCGCGATCTGCTCTACGGTGGTGCCCTGGTAGGTCTGCTCACGGAAAAGCCGGAGCGCGTGCTCCCTGATGGAAGCACGCGTCCTGGCCTTCTTCCGCTCGCGCAAGCCGCACGGCTGGTCCTGGCCTGTGCCGAGCATCGCTGTCACGCTTCCTTCCGCTCGGGCGAGCCGGCCCGCCGGACCTGGCTCGCGCCGGGCATTCCTGTCACACTTCCAATTCTGCCCGGTCCGGGCCGCTTTCACCGGTAGCAGCCGGGGTCGCACTCTCGCCCCCTGGAACCCCAGAAGCTCCGGGAACCCCTTCAGCCCGGCGCGGCAGGAAGAGGAACGCGAGGATGGCGCTGGCCAGCGCGATGCCGCCGCAGATCCAGAGCATCGTGTCCATGCCCTGCACGAATGCGTGGCGCACCGAGTCGAGCAGCGCCGCCGAGCCCAGCGTGTGCGCGACCGCCACGCCCGCCACCACGCTGCTCTTAGCAGCCGCGGCGGCCGCCGCGGGCAGGCCGGTCACCACTAGATGGCTGCTGTATACCGAGCCGAGCACGGTGCCGAGGACGGCGACCCCGATGGTGGCGCCGACCTGGCGCAGTGCCGAGATCAGGGCCGAACCCGAGCCGCTGCGCTCGGCGGACAGGGCGGACAGCGCCGCGTTCATCGCCTGCGGCATCGCCAGCCCGAGGCCCAGGCCGAACGCGGCGAACCACGCGGCTGCGAACCCGGTGCCGCTGTTAACGGTGGTCGTGGCGCCGAACCCGAGCATCACGGCCATGATCGCGAAACCCGTCGTGACCAGTCCCTTCCCGCTCGCCATCGGCGTGCGCAGCTGGCCGTCGGCCGCCTTGCGCGGTGAGGCCAGCCGGGTGCCGCCGATCATGCCGATGATCATGCCGCCGATCATCGGCAGCAGCCGCAGCCCGCTGCCCATCGCGTTCACGCCTCGGACCTCCTGGAAGTACAGCGGCATCGCGAAGAAGATGCCGAACATCGCGAACGAGACCAGCGTCGACAAGATCGTGCCCCAGGTGAAGCCGGCTGACCGGAACAACCGGAGTTCGATCAGCGGACGTACCTTGCCCCCGCGAAGGTTTCCGCCATCGGCTCCGTCCTCACCCGGCCGGTTGCGTCCGGTCAGCCAGCGCTCCCAGGCCACCAGGACGACCAGCACCGCGACCCCGGCGGCGATGGTGCCCACCGCCGCGGCGTCCGTCCAGCCGTCCTGGCCGGCCTTGATGAATCCGTAGGTCAGCCCGGCCAGCCCCGCGCTGGACAAGATCACGCCCAGATAGTCCACGCTCGGCCGCTGCGCGCTGCGCGACTCGGGCAGCAGGATCGCGACGGCGATCACGGCCAGCACCACCACCGGTACGTTGATCAGGAAGACTGAGCCCCACCAGAAGTGGTCGAGCAGGTAGCCGCCCACGATCGGGCCGATCGGGAAGCTGATGAAGGTGGCCGATGCCATCAGCGCGATCGCCTTCTGCCGCTCCGCCGGCGCGAACAACACCGGGATCACCGATAGTGACAGCGGGAAGATGGCCGCGGCGCCGATCCCGAGCAGCGCCCGGGCGGCGATCAGCTCGCCGGTGCTGGTCGCGTACGCGCACGCCGCGGAGCTGACCCCGAACAAGATGAGCGCGACGAGCAGTACCTTCTTGCGCCCGAGCCGGTCGCCGAGCAGGCCCGCGGGCAGCATGGCGGCGGCCAGCACCAGGCTGTACGAGTCCGAGATCCACTGCAGGTCGCTGGTTGAGGCGTGCAGGTCGGTCGCGATCGTGGGCAGCGCCAGGTTAAGCACCGTCAGGTCGAGCCCGACGACGAGCACACTCGCGGCGATCGCGATCAGCGCCCACCACTTGCGGGCCGGGTTCTCCGCCATGACACTCACATCCCTTAGGTAGTCACATCCTTTTGGAAGTCACTATCAAAAGTATGCAGCTATCATTTGGGGGTGTCAATCGCAAATTTGGGCCCGCCATGAGCGTCCCGCTGTCCGCCCGCGTCCTTCGACGGCCGAGCTCCCGGCGCGGCCGTCAGGTCTTCTGCGCCTTCAGACGCCCTCCACCGCTTCTAGGCGTCCGGACCCGATCGCCTTGACGAAGTCCTCATAGTCTTGCTCGTTCTGGTCGGCGTAACGCTGCGAGAAGTCGGTGATCGACTTGTCGAACGCGTCGGTGGCGCCCAGGTAGGCGGTGATGGCGACGGGGTCGCCGGAACGGGCGTGGGCGCGTGCCAGTGTCCACCCGCAGATGCGTGCGTAGAAGGTGAGCCCGAGCGGCGTCATCGCCTCGACCAGCACCGAGCCCTTCATGTCGCGCAGCTGGCGCCAGTAGAAGTGCCGGTTCACGTCCAGCCCCTTGGTCCAGCCCAGGTAGATGTCGCTGGCGGCCTGCATCATCCGCTGTCCGTGCACCACCCGTGCCCCATGGTGCTGGTAGCGGCTCTTGGGCAGATGGGCCTCGAGCACCGAGGCCGTCGCCTCCTTGATCTGCAGGAAAAGCGGGTCCTGCGCGTCGCGTCCCTGCAGCAGGACGATGAACGCGCGAGTCCCGACGCTGCCGACCCCCACCACCTTGCGCGCCGCGTCCACGATCTCGAACCGCTCAAGCAGGTAGCGCCGGTCGCCTTGCAGGGTGGCCCGGTACCGGCGGAACTGTTCCACGATCACCGGCATGACCTCGTCCGGGGACAAGCCGTGGGTCGCGGCCAGGTCGCGGAACGGAACGATGACCGGCGGCTGGCTGACGATGCGGTACTGCCCATCGACCAGTTCGCCGAGCTTGGACAGCGCCTGCAGGCTGTCACGGGTGTGCGCCTTCGCGGCGGTCTTCTCCGCCCGCTTCGCCCCCAGTTTGGCCAGCTTCCCCTGCTCCCCGTCCTTCTTCCCCTTCTGCGCCCCCTTGGCTTCTTTCTTCGTCTGGGCCACCGTGCTCCGGATCGCGCCCCTCAGCTCGTCCTCGTCCAGGTGGGCGTACCAGATGTCCATCGTCGGCATCTGCGCGAATGCGGCCATGGACTCCCGGTAGGCCGTCACCGACGCCTGCGTCGCCGCGCGCGCGTCGGCCTTGGAGAATCCGTTGTTGCGGGCCGCGATGGTAAAGCTCGCCGCCATCCGCTTCACGTCGTACTCCACCGGACCCGGCAGGGTCTCGTCGAAGTCGTTCAGGTCGAACAGCAGGAGCCGTTCCGGGGAGGCGAACAGGCCGAAGTTCGACAGGTGGGCGTCGCCGCATAGCTGGGCATCGAGGCCGGCCACCGGCGTGTCCTTGAGGTCCGCCGCCATGATCTTGGCGGCGCCTCGGTAGAAGGTGAACGGCGAGACCATCATCCGGCCATGCCGCACCGGCACCAGATCCTGCTCCCGGGTGAGATCCTGCTCCTCGAGCAGGGCGACGGGATCGGGACGGTCCGCGGCCGGGTGCCACCCTGAATGGCTGGAGGGAGGCGTCTGGTCAGCGGCCTGCCTGCCCTTAGCCTGGCGTTCATCAAGACTCATGTGCGCGACTTTGCTCGCGGCTTCTTTTACGGCCACCGGGTCTACCTCTCGTTCCGATCGTCCTTGTCTCTCTGCCGCTACGACATGTCGCCGTATTCCGCCATCTCGGCGTCACCCACGGCGATGGCCAGACCCATGGCCCTGAGGATCTTCCCGGCCGCCGAGACCACCCGGGCCGTGCCCACGACCGGAGCGATCGCGATCATGACTTCCCCGATGTCGTCGGCGGTTATCCCGCTTTTCTCGGCGGCGTCGGCGTTGGCAAGGTAGGAGGCAGGCGGTGCGTCCACCGCGATCAAGGCGGCCAGCCTGGCCAGCATGAAATCGCGCGGCGGGAGAGAGCTGTGATCGACCGAGACCGCGGTCAGATCCACGAGCGTATCGAGGACGGATGTATCGGAAGTCACGGAGTCCTCCTGGGTGGTAGCCGAATGCGCGGGCGGGCGGCCCTCGCCGGAGATACCAGCAGTCCATCGCGGTCCGTGGCCGTGAGCATCACCCCGCAGGGGTGACTCCGCAGGGCTCAGCCCCCCGCCGCTGCTGTCGCGCCGCCCGGAGAAACCCACCCGGCACAGGTGATGACGGCCACCCGGCCAATGATGAGAATTGCTGCTGGGCAGACGGCTCCGACCTGCGCAGGGGGACAGATGACAGCGCCTGCGGGCACGACCACAGCCGGCTCCCGCCCGTGGCGTCGCCTCAGGCGCTCTTTTGTCACGGCGGACAGCTACGGATTCGTGCTGTTGCTGGTCATGGTGACCTACACCGTATCCGTCTCGGTGACCCAGACGTGGGCGGGCTCGATCGTGCTCACCGTTCAGCTGGCCACGGTCTGGTTCACGCTCCGGACCTCGCGGGCCCGCCCCGTGGTCCGGCGTGTCGCTGACATCGTGCTATGCATCGCCGCCGCCGCCGCCATCGTGAGCCTCTTCGCGCACCGGACGGGTAACGAGCGGGGCGGGGTCTTCGTCGTCTGCAGCCTGCTCTACCTGATCGCGCCGTTCTCCATCGTGCGGCACCTGATGCTGCGGCGGGATATTGACATAGAAACCCTGCTCGGGGCCGTCACCGCCTACCTGCTGATCGGCATGTTCTTCGCGTTCGCCTACAAGGCCGCCGGCGAATTCGGAAGCGTGCCGTTCTTCGGCACGGCGGGGCGCGGCTCGCTCAGCCAGGACCTGTTCTTCAGCTTCGTCACGATGACGACCGTGGGGTACGGGAACCTGGTGCCGGCCGCCAATCCCGGGCAGAGCCTCGCGGTGCTCGAGGCTTTGATCGGGCAGTTGTTCCTCGTGGTGGCCGTCGGGAAGATCATCTCCAGCTTCCGGCCCAGGCGCTAGGTCAGCCCTGACCCGGGCGGAGACGCCGGTCGCCGTGGGCCGGCGCCTTCGCCGGGCGGCTAGATCAGCCCTTGAGCCTGGTCAGCAGCGCGGTGCCGTCGGGGCTGCCGAGACCCGAGCAGGCGTCCCAGCCGGGGCCGGCCGTGTAGGCGCCGTTGTTCCCGCTGGTGATGTCGCGGAAGCCGGCCACCTCGGCGCCGGGCGTCACGCCCGCGTACAGGGTCGGCTGGATCAGGCCGAACCGCTGGCCGGTCGCCTCCGCGAGCCGGCTGACCAGCGCCGCCCACAGCGGGGCGACCGCGCTGGTGCCGCCCACGACCTGAGCCTGGCCGCCGGAGTAGATCTGGTAACCGGTCACCGGGTCGGCGTTGCCCGCCACGTCGGGCACACCGCGTCCGCCGGACCCAGAAGAGCCCGAGGACCGGCCGGCCCGGGCCGGGACCCCGGCGTTCGCCTGCCAGGACGGCAGGGCGAACCTGTCGCTTACCCCGCCGCCGCCGGCTCCCTCGCCGGCGGCCGTCTCGTTCCACACGACCTCCGAGCTGATCACGCCGGTGGCCGGGTTCGCGAGGAGCTTGGTCCCGCCGCAGCCCAGCGCGTGCGGGCTGGACGCCGGGAAGTCCACGTGCGCCTGGCCGTCGCTTACGGCGTCGCCGCTGCCATTGTCGCCGGAGGCCACGCACACGGTGATGCCCAGCGCGGCCGCGTCGGCCATCGCCGCGTCCATGGCCGAACGCCCCTGGACGGTCCACGAGTCCTCGGACTGGCCCCAGCTGATCGAGATCGCGACCGGCGCCGGAGTGGCCCCCGCGGCCGCGGAGATCGCGTCGACGAAGCCATTGTCGCTGTTCGGCGCGAAGTAGACCACCTGCGCCGCGCCGGGCGCGGCGGCGCCGATGACGTCGACGTCCAGCGCGACCTCCACGTCGGCCCCGGTCGGATCCGAACCCGGCGCGTTGGACGCGCCGTCCACGCCGACCGCGGTGATCGAGGGAACCGCGATGCCCAGCCCGCCGAAGTAGGCGTCGAGGTCGCTGGTGGAGAAGCCGCCGCCGAGCTCGATGACCGCGATGGTCTGGCCCGCGCCGGTGGTCCCGGCCGGGAACTGGTAGAGGCCGGCCACCTGGTTCGGCGGGTACGTGTGGCCTTGGGCGGCGGCGGCGCGGGGCCGGAAGTGCGCCCGGGCCTGCGGCCGGGTGTCCAGGCCGAGCACGGCCAGCACGACGCCGTCCAGCGGGGCGGGCACGAACAGCGGACCCTCGCGGTAGCGGTGCGTGACCATCTGGCCACCCGGACCCGTGCTGCTGACCTGCTGCAGGTCCACGCCGAACGCGCGGGACAACTCGCCGAGGGTGCCCGCTACCTTGATCCGGCGGGTGGCCGGATGAACCTCCGTTACCTCCAGGCCCAGGCTGGTCATCGTCTGGCGGACCAGGTTCACGTCGGCGGGGTCGGCCCCGTATCGCTCGGCTAGCTCGTCGTGCGTCAGGACCGTGGGCCCTTCGATGACGTCGGCGGGAAGTTCGGCCCGGCGGCGCAGCACTAGCGTCACCTCGGCTCGCTCGGAGGAGTCCAGCTGGCCGGCCGGCGCGGCGCCCGTCAGCGGCGCGCGCTCGCTGCCGGGCAGTTGCACCAATTGATGTGATTCGTCAGGCATTGTCACTCCTGCTTAAGTTAGGTGCCGGGGGCAGCAGGCATTCAGCCCTCCGGGCGGATTCTTCCTTACGCAAAGCACGCACCACCGCCCGTTCGGGATAATTATTTTCTCCCGAACGGACACCGATGGCAGTTCCCGAGAATACGGAAAACCTGCCAGCCGGGGTGCTTTCGCCGTGAATTCGCCCGGCCAGCTCAGAAACCGGCCAGCTCAGAAAAAGGCGTGCACCGTATCGGTTACCCGGCCGTCGTCGCTCACCACCGGGATCACCCGCCATTTATCCAGCGTGGTGCACGGATGCGAGATGCCCAGGCACACCAGGTCACCGGGCGCGAGCGCGGCCCGCTCGTCCAGCCGCAGGTACGCGTGCTGGTCGTTCAGTTCGGTCACCTCGCCGCTGAGCGGGCCCGGCACGCCCCTGCGCACGACGCGCAGCGGTACCGGCAGGCCCTGGTCGAAGCCGGCGTCGCGGCGCCCGGCGCCGAGCAGTGCCAGGCCGGGCTCCGGGCGGGACAGCACCTGGGCCCACAGCTCGAGCGCGGGCCGCAGCGCCGGCGCGCCCGCCGCGGCCCGGGCCGCGGGGGAGACCGTGCCGTAGTACCCGTGGTCGTGGGTGAGGTAGGCGCCGCTGCGCAGGATCACCGTCCGCCCGGCGGTGCCGCCCGCGGTCAGCGCGCCGGTGACCACGTCGAAGTACGCGCTGCCGCCGGCCGTGACGATGAGCTCCTCGCCATCGCTGTCACTGTCGCCGTCGTGACCGCGGTCGGCGGCCAGGGCCTCGGCCAGCCCCCGGAGCCGGCGGCAGAACGACGCGATCAGCTCGAGCGCCTCCGCCTCGCACCCGGCACCGATGCGCTGTCCAAGTCCGGCCTCATACCCGGCCACACCCGCCACCCGGAGCGTGCCGGTCGCGGCCGCCGCCTTGGCCACGGCGAGCGCTTGGGCGTCGGTCCGGCAGCCGGTAGCCTGCGGCCGGCCGGCCGCCGGGTGAGCACCCGGTCCAGGATGGCCACGCCGTCCGGGCTGTCGACGTAGCAGTAGGCCGCGAAGCCGGGATCGGCGGCGAGTTCGGCGGCCAGCCAGGCGATGCCCGCCTCGTCCACGAGCTCGTTGGCGAGCAGCAGCCGGGGGAAGCCGAACGCGCGGTAGGTCCGCAGCTGGCCGATGGTGGCGACGGTGATCCCCCAGGCGCCGCGGGCCAGCTGGCGCGCGGCGAGCTCGGGCGACATGGCCGTCTTGCCGTGCGGGGCCAGCGCCACCCCGGCCCGGTCGCAGTACGCCGCCATCGCCTCGATGTTGCCCGCCAGCGCCGTCTCGCGCAGCGTCAGCAGCGGGTAGCTGAAGCCCGCCGCGTGCAGAGCCGGCCGGGCGGCGGCCATGCTCGCCGCGGTCACGCTCGCCGCGGTCCTGTCCGGGCCGGCCGCCGCCAGCAGCCCGAAGCCCTTCTCGGTGGGCTCGACCGGGCGGTCGCGAAGCGCGCGGAGCCGCTCAGCCACCTGCGGCGGCAGCGAATTCCTCACATCGCCATTGTCCCGCAGGGTGGTGGTGGCGGCGCCAGCGACGGCGGTGGCCGGCGCCACCACCACCACGTTCTTGGGTTTCAGGCGCTCACGGCGCCTCGGGGTCCGGCAGAGGGAGCGGAGCCCACCTGGCGGTCGCGCCCGGTGGCCCGGCGCCGGGCGAGCCGGGTCCCGGCGACGATGACGCACGCCAGGATCAGCGGCGGCAGGTAGAGCAGGGGGATCGAGGACGGGATGAGGGCCGCGGCGCCGCCGGACTGGCCGAGCAGGTCGCCGGCCAGCTTCTCCTGCCACAAGATCGCGTAGGGGATGACCGGGATGGCCAGCAGCGCGAGGACCCGGCGGCTGACCGGGGCGCGCAGGCACGCGACCGCGATGGTGATCAGGACGGCGGCGATCAGCAGGTCGGCGGGCAGGCCGGCCACCTCGCCGCCGAAGCCGGTGATATCGGACGACGGGGAGCTGAGCCACACCGTGCCGCCCACGCTGAACCCGCCGAGGATCAGGGCGCCGGCGCCGACCAGAGCGGTGCCGCTGCGGGTCAGCAGGGCCAGGCCGCGGTCTGGCCCCGGCGAGAGCAGCAGCGCCGCCGCGGCGGCGCAGGAGAGCAGGACCGTGAACGCCACCGCCGGGTTAGCGTACCCGGCGAAGGCCGGGACGGCGCCGGCGGCGATCTGGCCGATCGCGGCGGCCAGCGCGCCGAGGCCGGCCAGCCACCGCAGCCGCAGGAACGCCAGCAAGGTGACCGCGGGAGCGCCGGCCGCCAGCGGCAGGTCGGCCAGGCTGAGGGCCGCGGTGGGCCGCCAGTGCGGGTGCCCGGTGATGCTGCCCGCCATGGCCTGCGGGATGCGGAACTCGGTCAGCGCGGCCACCAGCAGCAGCAGCGGGGCGACCACGCTGACTATGGCCAGGGCGTCGCTCCAGCGCTGGTCGCGCACCGTCCGGGAGAACCAGCGCGCCCGCCGGATGTGGTTCAGCACCATCCGGCCGCGGATCCGCAGCGCCCCGCCGACGAGGTCCGCGCTGTCGGCGGTCCGGCGGCCGAAGCGCAGCGCCCAGGCCACCGAGTTGGGCGCCCGGACCTGCGCGTCGCCGTCGGCGGCGAGCAGCACGCCGACCATCTCCTCGGCGTGCTCGCGCCGGTGATCCTTCGGGTACAGGGCGAGCAGCCGCCGGTACCGCTTCTCCATCCGGGTCCGCTGTCGGCGCCCCTGCGGCTCCATCATGCGGTCCCTCCGGCCAGGCCCAGCCGGCTGGCGGCGATGGCGGCGTTGGCGCGCAGTCGCCCCACCTCGGCCGCGAGTTCCTGGGTGCCCTCGTCGGTGATCCGGTAGTAACGGCGCAGCCGTCCGTCCACGATCTCCTCTTTGTCGCTGGTGACCAGGCCGTCCGCCTTCAGCCGGTCCAGCGCCGCGTACAAGGTGCCCGCCCGGAGCCTGACCCGGCCGTCGGAGATCCGCGCCACGTCGGTCATGATCCCGTAACCGTGCTGGGCCCCCGCGGCCAACGCGGTCAAGATGAGGAACGTCGGCTCCTGCATGGACTGCTTGCTCACAGACCCCTGTATATGCCGACGAACGGCACATATCAACTCAGCGGCCCATCAAGAACCAAGGGTGACCGATTCCGTACTACTTGTTGCGATTTACGGGCGCGCTGGGTCATGATGAAGCTGTTTGAGCTTATGCCGGACCGCGGGCTAGGGGGCCGCGGACGATGGGCCCAAAGGGGAGGGCCCGGACAATGGGAGGCCCGAACGGAAGGGTCCCCGTGAAAGGGTGCCGTGCCGCCGCGTGCCACGTTCCGCGACGTGTTCGCGGTCCGCGAGTTCCGGGCCCTGTGGGTTTCCGAGATCCTGTCCGTGGCCGGCGACCGGCTCGCCCTGGTCGCCCTGACCCTGCTCGTGTTCCATCACACGAAGTCGCCGCTGCTGACGGCGATGGCCTACGCGGCCGGGTACGTGCCGTGGGTGATCGGCGGGCTGTTTCTCGCCGAGGTGGCGGACCGGCGGTCCCGGCGTTCGGTGATGGTCGCCTCCGACGCCGTCCGCACCGTCCTGGTCGGCGCCATGACGCTGCCGCATGTGCCCCTCGGCGTCCTGGTGGCGCTGCTGTTCGCGACCACGATGTTCACGCCGCCTTTTGAATCGGCCCGGGCCGCCATCCTCCCCGAGATCCTGTCCGGCGAACGCTATGTTCTTGGCACGGCGGTGATGCAGACGACCTTCCTGGCCGCGCAGGTGGCTGGCGCGGCGGGCGGGGGCCTCGCGGTCGCCTTCGTCGGTGTCCGGCCCGCGCTGCTGATCGACTGTGCGACGTTCGTGCTCTCCGGCCTGCTCGTCGGGCTGGGCACCCGGGCCAGGCCCGCGGCCGCCAGGCCCGACACCGTCCAGGGGTCGGCGCTGGCCCGGATGCGGGGCGGCTTCCGGCTGCTGTTCGGCGATCAGGCGCTGCGCACCCTGTTGCTGTTCGGCTGGCTGGTGGTGTTCTACACGATTCCTGAGGGGGTCGCGGCCCCGTACGCGGCAAGGCTCGGCGGAGGGTATATCGCCACCGGGCTGGTGCTGGCGTCCACGGTGTTCAGCACGATGATCTTCACGCCGCTGTTCACCCGGCTGGTCCGACCACGCCTGCGGCTCGCCTGGATGGGGCCGCTGGCCGTGCTTACCTGCGGGACGCTAGTCCTGACGGCCCTCCGCCCCAGCCTTGCCGACTCGCTCGTTATTTTCTCAATCTCGGCCGCGTTCGGTGTCTACCAGCTCGCGGCCAATACCGCCTTCGTCGTCAGGGTGCCGAACGAACGGCGGGCTCAGGCCTTTGGCATCGCCAACATGGGGGTGATCGTTGGCCAGGGGGCCGCTTTCGTGGCGGCCGGCGCCGCCGCGGAGGTGGTCTCTCCCGCGGTGGTCATCGCCGTAGGCGGCGCTATTGGTGCGGTCATTGCGTTGGTGCTGACGCTCAGGTGGCGCCACGTGTCACCACCTGGAGGGCGTCATGCGGCCATACGGCGGCCCGGTCACGCCGCGGCTAGAAAGTCAGTGCCGTTGCGAGGTTCCTCGTAGCAGCACCGGACGCGGGGCTTGGCGTCCGAGGTTCTTCAGTTCCTTGGGTCAAGTCCACGTGTCGCGCATCGTGAACGCTCCTCTCACGGTCGTGCTGCTGATGCGGCAACGGACGTTTTCACTGCCACTGGACACGCATGCCTGCTCTCCCTCCGACAGTTGGATGAGGCCCTGCGACAGGCCCCCAGCGTGGGTACGCCGGGTAATCGTGGCTCGTCAAAGACCATTTAGCTCCTCTTTATGGCGTCATGTGAGCGAATCGGGCGCAATAGTGCCCAAGATGGCCATTGATGAGTTAAGGTAGCTATACGGAGCTAGTCCTTTACGGTGAGCTGCCGCCTAGACAGGAGCCAGTCGCGTCCCATCCGGAACGGTGGACCATGGAAGCCTCGTCCGTCACTCGCCGCCTGCTCGGGTACGCGATGGTTCGGGACTGGGCATGGTGGCAACTTCCCGCCATGCTCCGCTGCTATGTCGGCGCCATCCCGCTTACCGCCCTCGCGATGATCGGGTTCGCGATCTCGCAGACGGTATGGCACGCCACGGACCTGATGAAGTTCCTGCTGCTGCTGGTATGCGGCATGGTCTCGGTCGCGGCGACCCCGAGGGTCGCCTATCTCAAGGCCGGCATGGCGCGGGATTTCCTCACCGTGTGGGTGCTCCCGGTGGCGATCTTGCTGCCGCCGATCTATGCCATGCTGACCCCGATCCCGCTGCAGGTGCTCACCCAGTGGCGCGTACTCAAGGGCGTGCTCTACCGCCGGGTCTTCACCGCCGCGGCCATCAGCCTGACCTACGGCGCGGCGTCGCTGCTGTTCCGCCAGTTCCCCGACTCCTTCGCGGGCAGCGCGATCGGCGCCGGCTCGCACGCCCTGACCTGGACCCTGGCCGTCGCCCTGTGCGAGATCGTCGGCGGGCGGGGGCATCACTTCCTGATCGTCGGCGCGATCAAGCTGACCGATCCCAGCGTCAGGCTGGCCGATCTCGAGCTGAACCGTGAGGCGCTGCAGGCCGACTTCACCGAGTTCGACCTCAGCGTCCTGATCACCGTCGTGATCGCGGTCAACCCGGTGCTCGCCATCGTTGCCGTCCCGACCGTGCTGCTGGCCCGGCGCTTCATCATGCACGCCCAGTTGCTGGCCCAATCCCGCATCGACACCAAGACCGGGCTGCTCAACGCGTCCACCTGGGAACGGGAGGCGGAAGCCGAGATCGCCAGGGCCGTCCGGATCCGTATCCCGCTGGCCGTCGCGCTCGTCGACATCGATCACTTCAAGGCGGTCAACGACACCTATGGCCACCTGATCGGGGACAAGGCGCTCCGGGCCGTCACCGACGGGCTGCGCAGCCAGCTGCGTGGCTATGACCTGGCCGGGCGGTTCGGCGGCGAGGAGTTCGCGGTGCTGCTGCCGCAGGCGCGCGAGCAGGACGCCCTCCACGTGGCCGAACGCCTCCGCGCGCACATCGCCGGGCTGTCCATCCCCGTCGACGACGAGGACGAATCCGCGGGCTGCGTCACGCTCACCATCTCGGTCGGCGTCGCGTCCCTGGACGGCGAGAGCCGCGAGCTCACCGACCTGCTCGCCGCCGCCGACGCGGCCCTCTACCACGCTAAGGAAACCGGCCGCAACAGGACCCACGTGATCTCCGCGAACTCGCAGCCTGTCTAGCCCTCCGGCTCCGTCCCAGCCGCCGGCGTCCACTTTCCTTACTTCCACCACCAGAATGGGGTAAATCACCCGACAATCGAGGCAGTTCCTGCCCGGGATCGGGCAGGAATCTTGCCTAAACCGCCACGGGCTAGTAAGAAATAGGCATGCCCGATCCGGTGGACCTTTTCCCGCAGGACCTCGCGCGCTACCTGGCGGCCTCGACGGGCCTGCCGCAGCCCACCGCGGTCCGGGTCATCGCCGACGTGGTGACGTACTTCAACGAGACGATCGAGGAGTTCGTCCGCAGGCGCCACGCCGAACTACAGCAACGCCAGCGTAAGAACGACGAGATCTGGCCGCTGATCGCGGCCGAGCTCAGGCAGCGCAGGTTCCCGGCGCCGGCGCTGTCGGAACGCAAGCTCCGGCGCATCGTCTACAGCTAGCACCATGCAGAGGGGGAGTTCGACGTGTGCGGAATCGTGGGATACATCGGCCGCAGGGACGCGGTGCCGGTGCTGCTCGAGGGCCTGAGGAGCCTGGAGTACCGCGGCTACGACTCGGCCGGCCTGGCCGTCATCCACCGGAACCGGCTGCAGGTCACCAAGACGGCCGGCCGGGTCCAGGACCTCAGGGAGCGGGTCGGCGACCGTACCCGGGCCACCGTCGGCATCGGCCACACCCGGTGGGCCACTCACGGTGAGCCGAACGAGGTGAACGCTCATCCGCACACCGACGCCAAGGGCCGCATCGCCATCGTGCACAACGGCATCATCGAGAACGCCGAGCAGCTCAGGGACGCGCTCTCCAGCCGGGGCGTCAAGCTGGTCAGCGAGACCGACACCGAGGCACTCGCCCATATGATCGCCGCCGAGGCGACCGACGGCACCAGCCTGGAGGAGGCGGTCCGCCGGACGCTGCGCCACGTGGAAGGCACGTACGGCCTGGTCGTGCTGGACACGAAGAATCCGGCCGAGCTGGTGGTGGCCCGCAACGGCAGCCCCATCGTGCTCGGCATCGGGGAGTCCGAGATGTTCGTCGCCTCCGACGTGGCGGCGCTGGTGCGCTACACCAGGCAGGTCGTCTACCTGGACGACGCCGAGGTGGCGACGGTGCACGCGGCCGATTACGTCACCGGGGCGCTGGACGAGCGGGACCGGCGCGGGCCCGGTGAGGGGCCCGGTAATAAGCACAGCAAGAAGCCGACCACGGTGGAGGCCGAGATCGGCGACTACGAGCTCGGCTCGTTCGAGAACTTCATGAGCAAGGAGATCCACGAGCAGCCGGAGGCGCTGCGCCGGGCCCTGCGCGGCCGGCTGGACGAGCGGTTCGCCACCGCCAAGCTGGGCGGCATCAACCTGGACGCGCGCGAGCTCAGGGCGATCAGGCAGGTGAAGTTCCTCGGCTGCGGCTCGGCCTACTACGCCGGCCAGATGGGCGCGGTGCTGATGGAGGAGCTGGCCCGCATCCCCTCCGACGCCGAGCCGGCCTCGGAGTTCAGGTACCGTAACCCGGTCGTGGACCCGGACACGCTCTACGTGGCGGTCAGCCAGTCCGGCGAGACGCTCGACACGCTGATGGCCGTGCAGGAGTTGCGCCGCAAGGGCGGCCAGGTCATCGGCGCGGTCAACGTGGTGGGCAGCGCGATCGGGCGGGAGTGCGGCCACGGGGTCTTCCTGCACGCGGGGCCGGAGATCGCCGTCTGCTCGACCAAGGCGCTGACCAACATGGCGGCCACGTTCGCCCTGCTCGCCTTGCTGCTCGGCCGGGTCCGCGACCTGTCCTCGGCCTCCGGCCAGCGGATCGTGTCCGGGATGCGCGCGCTGCCCGGGCAGATCGAGGAGATCCTGGCCGCCGAGGAGGAGATCGCCGAGATCGCGCGCGAGTTCGCCGGGGCTGAGCACATGTTCTTCATCGGCCGCGTCCGCGGCTGGCCGGTGGCCCGCGAGGGCGCGCAGAAGCTGAAGGAGGTCTCCTATGTCCATGCCGAGGCCTATCAGGCGGCCGAACTGAAGCACGGCCCGCTCGCCCTGATCAACTCCTCGATGCCGAGCGTGGTCATCGTGCCCGCGGACGATCTGCTGTCGAAGAACATCTCCACGATCGAGCAGATCAAGGCCCGCAGCGGCCCGGTCATCGCGGTGACCAGCGCCGACCTGCCCGCGGGCCTCGCCGACGCGGTCGTCCGCGTGCCCCGCGGCGAACCCGAGCTCGAACCCCTGCTGCTGAATGTCCCGCTGCAGATGCTGGCCTACCACGTGGCGGCCAAGCTGGGCCGGGACATCGACAAGCCCCGCAACCTGGCCAAGAGCGTCACGGTCGAGTAGCGGCTGAGGCCCCGGCCGGGGCCTCAACCGCTCCACGGCGCCATGATCAGCCGCTGTATAGCCGACTATGGCGCCGGTGCCGTTACCCGAGACGGCTTATCGGCGCTATTCCGGACTCCGAACGGTCCTGGATGGCGTCTGGCGAGTTCTCGCCGTGATGGCCGCGCGGATTATTAATAATGCTCGGGCCCAGGTGTTCCGCATGGCCCGGTCCTCCTCTCTCGCGCGCGCCCTGCGCTGGTGACAGCCTGTTGCGTAAGTGCGCCGTGTAATCGCGCCCAGTGGTCACCATTTAGCTGTGCTCGCCCGGTAAGTTGCCAAATCCACCGCAATTATTAACTGAATGCGCAAGATGCGCTAAGGTAGCTGAATAGTCTTTTACGGTAGATCTTCCGGCTAATCAGCAGACCCCTCGCGTCTCATCCAGAACGGTGGTACATGCGAGCCTCGTTCATCACAGGTCGCCTGCCTGCGGGCCTGCTTGTCCGGGACTGGGCCTGGTGGCGGCTTCCCGGGCTGCTGCGGACCTACGTCGGCGTCGTGCCGGCGGCTGCCCTCGCGCTGACCGTGGTGGCGGCGGCCTCGACCTCATGGCTGCCAGGAGACCTGGTGAAATTTCTCCTGCTGCTTGGCTGCGGGGCGATCTCGGTGGTGGCGACGCAGCGAGTCGCCGCCCAGCAGGGCGGCATAATGCGGGACTTCCTCACCTCCTGGGTGCTGCCCGTGGCGATCTTGCTGCCCCCGGTGTACGCCATGGTGACTCCGGCTCCGCTGCTGGTGCTCACGCAGTGGCGCGTGCACCGCGGGGCCGTCTACCGGCGCGTGTTCACCGCCGCCGCGATCGGGCTGGCCTACGGGGCCGCGTCGCTGGCCTTCCGGGCCATTCCCGCGTCCTTTGCCGGGGGTTCGCTGGGCGCCGGGACGCACGCCCTCACCTGGACCGCGGCGGTCGCCGCGTGCGAGATCGTGGGCTGGCTGGTGCACATTTCCCTGATCGTCAGCGCGGTGAAGCTGTCCGACCCGAGCGCCCACCTGCGTGACATCGCGCTGAACCGCGAGGCGCTGCTTGGCGACTTCGCCCAGATGGACCTGGGCATCCTCATCACCGTGGTCGTGGCCGTCCGGCCCGTGCTGGCGGTCCTCGCCGTGCCCACGGTCCTGCTCGCCCGGCGGTTCATGATGCACGCCCAGCTTCTCGCCGAGTCCCGTGTCGACACCAAAACCGGCCTGCTCAACGTGTCCACCTGGGAGAGCGAGGCCGAGCAGGAAATCGCCCGGGCGGTCAGGACCCGCAGTCCCCTGTGCATCGCCATACTGGATATCGACCACTTCAAGGTGGTCAACGACAGCTTCGGGCACCTGGCGGGAGACAAGGCGCTGCGGGCGGTGACCGGCGTCCTGCGCGAGCAACTGCGCAGTTACGACCTGGCGGGCCGGTTCGGCGGCGATGAGTTCGCGATCCTCCTGCCGCAGACGCGGGAGGCCCAGGCGCTTGGCATCGCCGAACGGCTCCGTGCGCACATCGCCGCGATGTCCGTCCCGGTCGGCGAGGACGCCGCGGCGGGCCCCTGCGTCCGGCTGACCGTCTCGGTCGGGGTGGCCGCGCTCGACCGGATCGGCCCCGAGCTTTCCGACCTGATCACCGCGGCCGACGCCGCCCTCTACCTATCCAAGCAGACCGGCCGCAACAAGACTCACGTCGCGACCGCCAGCACGCCGCTGGCCCAGGTAATCCCGGCGGCGAGGCCGGCGCCTTCGGCCCAGTGACGTTACTGCCCAGTGACGTTACTGCCCAGTGGAGGACGGCTCAGTGGAAGGGCTGCGGCTCATCCAGGGCACCGGCGTTGCCCGGCAGCGGCTGCTCGCACCAGACGACCTTGCCGGTCGCGGTCCGGCGGGCGCCCCAGCGCTGGGCGAGCTGACGCACGACCTGCAACCCGCGGCCGTTCTCGTCCTCGCTGTTGGCCTGGCGGAGCCTGGGCAGCGCGCCGGAGTTGTCGGTGACCTCGCAGACCAGTGCCTTCTCGTTGACGAGCCGGAGCGTGACCTCGCCGCGTGAGTACCGGACCGCGTTGGTCACCAGCTCGGAGACGAGCAGCTCGGTGGTGGGGATCAGGTCCTCCAGGCCCCACCGCTTCATCGGCTCGGCCAGCACCGAACGCGCCTCCCGGACGGAGGTCAGCTTGGGCGCGAGCGTCCATGAGGCGTAGCTGTCCTCGGGCAGCCGTCGCAGCCGGGCGATGAGCACCGCGATGTCGTCGCGCTGGTGGTCGGAGTACACCCCGTCCAGCGTGGCCTTGCACAGGTCTTCGAGCGGACGTGTCGGCGAGCCCGGGCCGAAGATGCCGCGCAGCCGGGCCAGCCCGTCGCTGATGTCCTGGCCCTTGTTCTCCACCAGGCCGTCGGTGTAAAGGACGAACAGGCTGCCGTCCTCGATCTTGAACCGGCGGCTCTCCACCTCGCCGTCGCCGATGCCGAGCGGCGGCGCGGGCGGCACATCGAGCAGCTCGTTGCTGCCGTCCGGGTGCACGAGCAGCGGCGGCAGGTGCCCGGCCACCGCCACCTCAATATCGCCGCTGACCGCGTCGTATACGGCGTAGGCGCAGGTGGCGAAGTGCGGTTCGCGCTCGCCCAGGGTATGCATGAGCTCGTCGAGCTGCAGCAGCGAGTCGGCAGGGGGCAGCTCGAGCATGGCCAGGGTGTGGATGGCGGTGCGCAGCCGCCCCATGGTGACGGCGGCCCGCACGCCGTGCCCGGCCACGTCGCCGACCACCAGGGCGACCCGGCCGCCGGGCAGCGCGATGGACTCGTACCAGTCACCGCCGACCTCGATGAGCTTGCTGCCGGGCAGGTACCGGTGCCTGACCTCGACCGACGAGGGCGCGGAGAGCCCGGTCGGGAGCATGCTCCGCTGCAGCGTCAGCGCGGTGGCGTGCTCCCGGCTGTAGCGGCGGGCGTTGTCGATGAACATGGCGGCGCGGGACGCGAAGTCCATGCCGATCTCGACGTCGTACGCGTCGAACCGCCGGAACCCCTCCTGCCGGGTGCAGGCGAAGAAGCCCAGCATGGTCCCGCGCGCGATGAGCGGCAGCATCAGCATGGAGGCGCCCGAGAGCAGCTTGGCCACCGGCTTGCGCCGCCAGGCCTTGGCGATCTCGCCTGCCTTGCTCTTGCTGATGGTCGTCTCGAGCGCCGGCGCGCCGGTGTCCATGCACTGGTAGTACGGCGTGTGCTTCGGGTAGCGCAGGATCTCGCCGGTGGGGAAGGCCGCCTCCCAGGCGGGATCCTTCCGGTCGTGGAGCAGCGCGATCCGGCGCAGCGGCAGCGACCCGTCGGGCCCGTGTGCCGGCAGCTCGTCGTCGCCGGCCAGGCTCTCAAGCAGCAGCAGGTCACCCGCGTTGCAGAAGGCAGGCACGAGCGCGTCGATCAGCTCGCGGGCCAGGTGGTCGATGTCGAGGGTGTCGCCGATCCTGGTGAACGTGTCGTCCAGCATCTGCCTGCGCATGAGCGCGGGATCGACGAACCGCTCGGAGTTGGGCGCGGGGATGCGGAGCAGGGCGAGCGCGGCCAGGCTGGTCCCGGCGGCCCGCATCGGATGGACCGTCACGACCGCCTCGGCCGGAAGGCCGTCGCGGGTGTTGATCGTGAGCATGGCACTGCCCTCACGATCCGAACGGATGGCCTCGAGCAGCCCGGCCACCGCGGCTGCGGCGGCCGCGGCGTCGGCCTGCCGGCCGCCGTGCGAGTTCGCCCGCGCATGGTTCCCCTGGGCGCTATCTGCGTTCCCCTGGGCGCTGTCTGCGTTCCCCTGGGCGTTGTCTGCGTTTCCCTGGGCGCTGTCTGTGTGGGAGGCGGCCGACGTGAGCTCGATGAGCTGCGCGCCGAGCAGGTCGTCCGGCTTGCGCGCCAGGATCTTGGCGGCGTTCCTGTCGTGCTGCACGATGTGCCCGTCGTAGTCGATCCCGAGGATCAGGGTCCGTACGGACGAGGACAGGGCCGGATGAGAGGTCTCCGGGGTATCGGTGATCCCGGCCTCCTGAAAGTTCGTGCCGATGCTCGATTCACGGCTCCGCTTGGTCCCGTTGCCGGGAGCCCGGGGCAACGGGGCGCGGTTCGGTGCGACATCGCCCTCGGGAACGCCAGCCCCGAGAGCGCTGCCTTTGGCCGACATGCCGGACGTCACGTGCGGTCTCCTGATGGCATCGCAGGCTGCGCTCCTGTCAATTATGAGCCACGGACGGCACGTTCAGACAGGAGTTCCGATGACTCACCTTTCTCCCGAAATGTCAAGTTTTATGGTTTGTTGACGTAATTCTAGTAGACAAGTGTGCCCGAGGTGACTACGGAGTGCACCTGAAATGAGATCATTCCGGGCTTCGCGGCCATCTCAGGGCCAAAGCTTCTAACTCATCGATCGCGCCCGGTTGCTTATGGTAGCAAAATTGGCCACCGCTCCCAAGGGCCGCGGTGGCCGGACCTGAACTTCTTTACGCCAGGCGGGCCACGGCCAGCGCGGCGGCGAGCAGCATGATCGCCCATGAAGCCGCGCGCAGCGCCCGCTCCAGCGGCTGCAGCAGGGCGTCCGCGGTGATCGGCACGGTGCGGCCGTCGGCGAAGGTGATGGTGCCCTCGACCCGCTGCGCCCGCCGCCGGATGTTCCTGGCCGGGGTGCTCAGCCGGCGCTGGGCCGCGGACAGCGCGAAGGCGCCGGCCGCGGCCAGGACCGGCGCGAGGGCCAGCGTGCCGGTCTGCGCCGTGTAGGCCGTGAGCACCGGGAACGCGCCCCAGCCGGCGGCGAAGCCGAAATCGGTGTGCATGAGGCCGCCGAAGAGCTCCGCGTTGTACGCGATCACCAGCACCGGGCCCGCCACCATGAACGGGATCAGCGTCCAGCCGACCCGGATCACCCCGGCCACGCCGAGCACCAGCGCGCCCAGCAGGCCGGCCGCGACCACGGCGACCAGCACAGCGGAAGGGATGGCCGTCCGCAGCGGACGGCCGCGCAGTTCGTCGAGCGCGTGCGCGGCCAGCCCGACCGCGAGGAAGAACGCGAGCACGGTCGCGATCAGGGAGCTGGTCAGCACCCGCGGCGCGAGCGCGGCGCCGATCACCGCATAGGACAGGTGCCAGGCCGTGTACGGCGGATGCAGCAGCGTCCACCAGTCCCGCCACGCCCCCGGCCGCGCCGCGTAGTACGCCGGAAGTGTTTCTGTTTCCTCGGGGGGGACGACCCCCCCACGACCCCCCCCGCCCACAGGGGGGCTACCCGCCCCCCCGTACCCCCCTGGCTTCCCAGGCCCCCCGCTCACAGGGGGGTTCCCCGCCCCCCCGTACCCCCCTGGCGTGTGCCCCACATAACGAGGCCGCCGCCGAGGCTCATGACCCGGGTCCCGACGTCGGTCAGGCCGGCTTTCTCCCACGCCTCTACCGTCCAGGCAATCGGGTACCTGCGGTAATGCGCGGAAATGTTGGGGCCGAGGAAGCGGCCCACCCGGAACCACTCCCGGCCGCCGAGCAGCAGGCCGCCGGCCGGCAGCACCATCCGGGTGTACGCCCACCAGGCTGGATGCCACAGCGGGCCGCCCGGCACGCAGAACTCCAAGCTGGCCATGGTCCCGCCCGGCTTGAGCACGCGGGCCAGCTCGGCCAGCGTGGCCTGCGGATCCCGCACGTACCTGAGCAGGTAGGTGAACGTCAGCGCGTCGACGCTGGCATCGGGGAAGGGCAGCTGCTCGGCCCGCCCGGCCGCCAGCGAGATCCGGTCCCGCAAGCCGGCCGCGGCCACCCGGCGCTGCCCCTGGCGCAGCATCGGCTCGGTCAGGTCCACGCCCACCACCCGGGCCCGGCTGCGCGCGGCCAGTTGCCGCGCCACGCCGGCGGTACCGGACGCTACGTCCAGGATCACGCCGTCCGCCGGGACGACGTGGCCGACCATCTCGGCCCGCCACTGCCCGTTCTGCCCGAACGAAAGGAGTTCGGCGAGCCGGTCGTACCGGGCAGGCAGCCCGTCGAACAGGTCACGCGCGAAGCGGTTGGGTTCTTCGGGCATGGGGTCTCCTGGGCTCCAGAGTGCCACGGTGCCTACGCTCTACCACCGTAACGCCAGACGCCTGTCCCCGGTTCAGACCGCGGGTAGCGCCGCCCTGATCTTCTCGGCGTACGGCTCGGCCGGGTGGGCGTCGTCGTACGGATGCCGCGGCCCCAGCCAGAACCGCAGGCCATCTCCCTTGTTCCGGGGGATCACGTGCAGGTGCAGGTGCGGGACGGACTGGCTTACCACGTTGTTGACCAGGATCATCGAGCCGTCGGTGCCCAGGCCGTCCTCGACCGCCCGCTCCAGCCGCTGCGCCGTAGTGAAGAACTCGGGCACTTGGTCGGCGGGCAGGTCGCTGAGCAACCGCACGTGCAGCTTCGGCACGAGCAGCGTGTGCCCGCGGAAGAGCGGCCGGTGATCGAGGAACGCGATCAGCCGCTCGGTCTCCAGGACGGTCACCGCCTGCTGCTCGCCCCGGATGATGGCGCAGAAGGCACAGGTTGCTGGCATCAGGCGTGAGCCTACCGTCTCCCGTTCCGTGATCATGGTCCCGAACGGTCCGGCCCGGGGCCCGGCGGAGACCACCCGTAGTTCCTGACGACGTTGCCTCAGGGAAACGATGGCCAGGCCTGGCCCTGTCGTCAGCTGTCCTCCGGCACGATCTCGAACCAGACGCAGGTGCCGGCCCGCTCGCGGAGGAACCCCCAGCGCTCCGCGATCTCGTTGACCAGCTGGAACCCGCGGCCGTCCTCATCCTGCCCGGTAGCCTCGCGCCAGTGCGGGAGCCCGCTCCGGCCGTCGTCGATCACGTCCACGTGCACTACCGCGCCGCGGCGCATCACCGCGACGGTCACCCAGTCGGCATCGGTGGCGTGCTGGACCGCGTTCGTCACGAGCTCACAGGTCAGCAGCTCAGCGTCGAAACAGGCGGGGCAGCCGTCCAGGGTGTCCCTGATGAACCGACGGGCGGCCGGCACTTCATCCGGGTGACGGCCGAAGGTCCGCGTGGCGGTCTCCTGGGTCGCGAACGCCGCGCTCGGCCGCTCCAGCGTGTCGGGGACGGTAAAGGGCGCACCCGGCATATCGGCCTCCGCATCCAGTGCTGCTACTGTCCGTACTATTAATGTAACTCTCTGCTGACAGTAGGTCACCTGGAGCACCGGTCAAGTAGCCACCTGCCGGTTACTGGCTCAGCCCGGTTACTGGCTCAGGGTGGTGTTCTGGCCGGTGACGGTGATCCGGAGCCCCTGCTGCGTGACGCTGATGCTCTGGATCGCCACCCCCGCCGGGAGCTTCGGGATGTTGATGTTGAAATCCAGGTTGCCGAGGATGTCAGACGTTATCCCGCCCGCGTCAACGACCTTGATGTTGATCCGGCCCGGTCCGGTCTTAGTGATCTGGGCGGTCGCCGACTCGCTGAGCGGGCCGAGATCAAAGTTCGCCTTGATCTTATTCGGGCCGTCGGCGGCCAGCGTGATGCCCTGCGGGACGCCGCCCGCGTTGGCCAGCGCCGTGAACGTGACCAGCGCCGCGGCGTTGAATTGGTCGACCGTCACGCTCTTGAGCCCGTGGATGTGCATCCCGTGCAGCGTGGCGGTCAGGCTGGCGATCGCGAGCTGGCCGCCTGGTCCCGCGGTCTCGTTGCTCGCGTTGACGTCCACGGTGCGGAAATCGCGGGCGGCCAGCTGGGTCAGGAACGGGATCCCCTGGATGGTCACGTGCGGCTTGCCGGACAGTGCCAGCGACGACTGCATCTGGCTGGCCATCTGATCCTCGGTGTACGCGTTGGCGACGCGGTCGCCGACCACAAGCACCACGATGATCACGATCAGGGTGATGAGCGGCCAGCGCCGGCGCCGCCGCCGCGTCCGCGTGCGCGGCCCCTGGTAGCCCTGAGCCACCGGGAAACCCTGGTTGACCGGATTCCTCTGCGCCCCCTGATGTCCCTGGTTCCCGGGGTAGTCCTGATTCTGCTGGTAGCCCTGGTCAGGCGGGAAGCCCTGGCCGGATGGATACCCTTGGCCGGCGGGGAAACCCTGGCCCGAGGGGTATCCCTGGGCGGAAGGGGACCCCCGGCCGGCGGGCGACCCATGGCCAGCGGGGAACCCCTGGTTCGTCGGGTACTGCTGCGTTGCCTGGGAGTCCTGGTTCCCCTGGTTCGCGGGAAGATCCTGCGTCCCCTGGGAGTCCTGGTTCCCCTGGTAACCCTGATCCTTCTTGGGCCCTTGCGGCTGCTGCCACCACTCAGGGACCGGCTTGGTCGGGTCGGAGCTCATGCCGCGCCTCCCGCGGTTCGGGCCATGATGACCATATCCCCGCGATGCGTACCTACGATCATCATTTCCTACCTCTGCGGTGTCACTTAGTTACCGGGGATGGCGGTGAGTCACATGTAGCGTTTAGCGCGGGTGTGGCTCGGGTTTCCGCACGCTCAGTTCAAGACGCAGTTCTGGACGTTCCAGTATCAGGGTGTCCGCCTCCCAATATGTCAAAACGCGCGGTCAACCTGAATGGTTCTCCTGATTCCCGTTTACCCGCGGCGGCCCTACACTTTGTTAACATGCCATCCGAGCGTTTTGACTGGTCTGACCGTCGGCCGCCGCAGGCCAGTCCTTCCCCAGCCGGGCTCGCTCCCGCCGGGCTCGCTGAGGCGGCGCCCCCGCAGGGCGGGGCCGCCGCCCCGTCTGGCCCGCCCGACCTCGTCGTGCGGACCAGGCGCTCGGATCATCAGCTGACGGCCGGGACCGAGTACCACATCGGCCGGGACCCCAAGTCCGACATCGTCATGACTGACTCGCGCGTCTCATGGCGGCACGGGGTGCTGCGGGTCGACGGCAACGGCTGGGTCATCGAGGACCTCGGCAGCACCAACGGGACGTTCCTCGGGCTGCAGCGGCTTGACCGGATCGAGATCAGCGCCGACTGCGTAGTGCGGCTGGGGAATCCGGACGACGGACCGGTCCTGCGCTGCATGCCCCAGGTGCCCGCGCCCGCGCCGGCGCCGCCCGCGGCGCCCCCGCCCGATCACCCGGGCACCGCCTTGTCGGTCTCTCCCGCCCCGCCCGCCCCGGCCCCGCCGGCCCCGCCCGTCCCGGAAGCCGCTCCGGAACCCGCGCCGCGCCGCGATTCCGAGTCCTGGTGGCAGCCGACCCCGGAGGCCGGGCCCGTGTCTCCGCCGGTCGGCGTCCCGTCCCGCCCGCCCGCCCCCGAGCCCGAGCCCGAGCCCGCGCCCCCGCCCGTCGCGCCGTACGAGCGCCCCGCGCCGTACGAGCGCCCCGCGCCACGCGAGCGTGCCCCGCGGCACGCCGCGCCCGCGGCGCCAGCCCAGCCAGCCCAGCCGATCCGGACTCCCCAGCCGGTTCATCCTCCCCAGCCGGTCCCGGCGGACCTGCTGCCGAGCGTGGACCGCAGGCCCACGGCGCGGATGCCGCTGCCGGCCAAGGCCCTGCGCATCGGCCGTGTGCCCGACAACGACCTGGTCCTTTCCGACCTCAACGTTTCGCGGCACCACGCGGAATTGCGCAGATCGCCCACCGGCAGCTACGAGATCGTCGACAAGGGCAGCCATAACGGGACCTTCGTCAACGGCCAGCGAGTTTCCAGTCAGATCCTGACCGAGCAGGACCTCATCAGCATCGGGAGTTCCACCTTCCGGCTCAAGGACGGCGAGCTCAGGCAGTTCGTCGACGAAGGCAACATCACCTTCAACGCCCAGGACCTGGTGGTCAAGGTGTCGGGCGGCAAGGTGCTGCTGAATCACGTCACGTTCCCGATCCCGGAGAAATGCCTGCTCGGCGTCATCGGTCCCAGCGGCGCGGGCAAGTCCACGCTGCTCGGCGCGCTGACCGGGATGCGCCCCGCGGACACCGGCACGGTGCTCTACGACAACCGGGACCTGTACGCGAACTACAACGAGCTCCGGTTCCGGATCGGCCTGGTCCCGCAGGAAAGCGTGCTGCACACCCAGCTGACGGCGCGCCGCGCGCTGCAGTACTCGGCCGAGCTGCGTTTCCCCGCCGACACCAAGCCGCCCGAGCGGGACGGCCGGGTCGACGAGGTGATGGGTGAGCTCGGCCTGACCAAGCACGCCAAGACGCGCGCCGACCGGCTGTCCGGCGGGCAGCTCAAGCGGGTCAACGTGGCGCAGGAACTGCTGACCAAGCCGTCGCTGCTGTTCCTGGACGAGCCCACCTCCGGCCTCGACCCCGGCCTGGACAAGTCGGTCATGGAGCAGATGCGGGACCTGGCCCACGATGGCCGGACGGTCATCGTCGTCACGCACAGCGTGGCCAACCTGGATACCTGTGACCGGCTGCTGGTCCTGGTGCCCGGCGGGAAGGTGGCCTACTACGGCCCGCCCGACGAGGGGCTCAGCTACTTCGGCCTGCCCGGCTGGGCCGAGGTGTTCCAGGCCTTCGAGCATTACCCGGACCGCGACTGGGCGGCCGAGTTCGCCAGCTCGCCCGCCCACGCGCAGTTCGTGCTGGGCCAGCGGCCGAAGCCGCAGCCGGTGCCCAACAGCCAGGAGCTGGCGGCCCTGCCGCCGCCGCAGCGGCGTGGCGCTCTCCGGCAGATGGCCACGCTGACCCGGCGGTACGTGCGGGTGATCGCCGCGGATCGCGGCTACCTGACGTTCATGGCCCTGCTGCCCATCATTCTCGGCGCGCTGATCAGTCTCGTCCCGGCCAAGGAAGGCCTCGGGGGCGCGTTCGGCACCAACGGGGACGCGGAGACACTGCTGCTGATACTGGTCATCTGTGCCTGCCTGGCCGGAATGGCGAGTTCGGTCAGGGAACTGGTCAAGGAACGCAGCATCTACGTCAGGGAACGGGCGGCTGGCCTGTCGTCCGGCGCCTACCTGTTCTCCAAGCTCCTCGTGCTCGGTGTCATCGCCATCGCGCAGTCGACGGTGCTGGTGCTTATCGGGGTGGCCTGGCGCCCGCTGCCCGCCCATGGCGCCTTCCTCACCGGCGCTCCCTTGGTTGAGCTGATACTCGGCATCGCCCTGCTCGGCGTCGCCTCGATGTGCCTGGGCCTGTTCGTGTCCGCCATAGTGAGCACGTCGGAGAAGGCGATGCCTTTCCTTGTGCTGTTCACCATGGTCCAGGTCATCCTGGTCGGCGCCGTGGTACCGCTGGGTAAGCAGCCGGGACTCTCCCAGCTCGCCTGGATAGCGCCGTCCCGCTGGGGCTTCAGCGCCTTGGCGTCCACGGTGAACCTCGACAAGATCAACCCCCCGTTGGGCCTGATCGGCGACCCCCTGTGGACGCAGACATCGACGAACTGGCTACGCGACATGGGCGTCATGATCGGGCTGGCGGCGGTCTTCACACTGCTCGCCTGGATCCGGCTGCGCCGCCTCGGCCCGCGCCGCCGTAAGGGCTGACCAACCGGAGCAGGGCTAACGGCACGGGTTCGGGCGGCACCAGGTCGCCGAGCAGCGCCCGGCGCAGCTCGGCCATCATGGCCTCGCTGACCTCCAGGCCGTAGGCCAGGAACCGGCCGAACGACCCGTACCGCCGGTCCGCCTCCTCGAAGGCGGCGCCCAGGTAGGTGGCGCTTTGCTCGAGGAACGGCCTGAGCAGCTCGGGATCGGCGACGATCCCGGTCTTGACCAGGTCAGAGCGGAGCTTCTGATAGCCGGAGCGGTGCAGGTCGTTCGACACCAGGTAGTCGCGGAGCACCAGCTCGCGCGGCACGCCGAGCGCGGTGAGCACGATGGCGGTCATCCACCCGGCGCGGTCCTTGCCCCCGGTGCAGTGGTAGAGCAGGGGCAGCCGCCCGGGCGCGCACAGCAGCCGTAGCGCCGCCCCGAACGCCTCCCGCTGTCTGGCGTCGCTGACGAACCCGCGGTTCATCTCGGCCATGAACGAGGCGGCGCGCCCGTCGCCGAGTTCGCGCCGCTGCCGCTCGTGGTCGCCGCCGGCGATGAGCTCGTAGATGGCCCCGAGATCGCCGCCGCTGACCGGCAGGTGAGCGAACTCGAGGCCGTAGGGCAGCCGGTCGTCGCCGCCGAGCAGGACCTCGCCCGGCGTCCTGAAGTCGATCACGGTCCGCAGCCCGAGGCGGTCGAGCCGTTCCACATCGGAGCTGGTCAGCTGGCTGAGCGAGTCGCCGCGGAACAGCCGGCCGCAGACGACATCCAGCCCGTGGGCACTGTGGTAGCCGCCGATATCCCGCACGTTCACCGCGCCGTCGAGGACGACGTGACGTGACGGGGCCCGCTCTCCGGTCATCGGACCAGGCCCATAGCGCACCGCCTAACGTCCCCCAACCACCATAAGAGTAACTCCCGCACGCCGTTTCACCAGCATGAACGCTGGCTATTTGCGAGCCCTCGAGCCGGCCAGGCCGGGACGGGAACAACCAGGGCGGCCGGCCGCCTTGACGAGTTCGTGACCTCGCGCTGGCCGGAACACGTCAACCCCCGCAACCCCCGGCTGTCGGTCAGCGTCGTCTTCGTCGTCGGGATGTTCATGACGATCATGGATTCCACGGTCGTCAACGTGGCGCTGCCGACGCTGCGCCACCAGTTCGGGGTGTCCACCGCGGCGGTGAGCGCCGTGGTGACCAGCTACCTGGTGGCGGTGGCTGTGGTCATGCCCGCGTCGGGCTGGCTCGCCGACCGGGTCGGCGGCAAGCGGCTGCTGCTCGGCGCGTTGGCCATGTTCACCGCCGCCTCGGCGGCGTGCGGGCAGGCGGGCAGCCTGCCCGCACTGGTCGCCTTCCGCGCCGTCCAGGGCGCGGCCGCCGGCGCGCTGATCCCGGTCGGCATGACCATGCTGTACCGCACGTTTCCGCAGGCCGAACGCATCCGCGCCACCCGCCTGCTGATGGTGCCAGCACTGCTGGCCCCGGCGCTCGGCCCGGTGCTCGGCGGCGTGATCGTGGACGGCCTGTCCTGGCGATGGATCTTCTACGTCAACGTGCCGGTGGGCGCGGCCGCGCTCGCCTTCGGCGCCGCCTTCCTGCCGCCGCACCGCGAGCACGCGGCGGGCCGGTTCGACCTGCCCGGCCTGGTGCTGGCCGGCGTCGGCTTCCCGCTGGTGATGTACGCGCTCAACGGCGGTCCCGGCGAGGGCTGGGCGTCACCCGGCATCCTGGCGGCCATCGTGGCCGGGCTGATGCTGCTCGCCGCCTTCACCCGGGTGGAGCTGCGCACCGCCGAACCGCTGCTCCAGCTGCGCATCCTGGGCAACAGGATGTTCCGGACCGCGAGCCTTCAGGCGGCGGTCGGCAGTGGCGGCTTCATCGGCACGCTATTCCTGGTGCCTCTTTTCCTCCAGAACGGACTGGGTTACTCCGCCCTGCATTCCGGACTGTCCACCTTCCCCGAAGCCCTCGGCGGCATGACCGGCATCCAGATAGCCTCCCGCCTGTACCCGCGGACCGGACCGCGCCGGCTGATGACGGCCGGGCTGCTCGGCGCCGCGGTGCCGATCACGCTGATGGGCACGCTCGGCCCCGGAGACGCGGCATGGGCGATGCCGGGCCTGATGTTCGCCACCGGGCTGCTGTTCGGCTTCGCGGCGGCGCCGGCCCAGACGGCCTCGCTGGCCACGATCTCCATGGCGCAGACCGGCCAGGCCATGACGTTGTTCAACGTGCAGCGGCAGGCGGGCCAGGCCATGGGCGTGGCGGTGCTGGCCACGGTGCTCGCGGTGACCCGGCCCGTCCCGCCGGACCTGGGCGGGTACCACCTGGCGTTCGCGGTCGCGGCGATCACGATGGCGTCCGGGTCGGTCATCGCGTCCCGGGTCAGGGACGCCGACGCCGCCGCGACGATGGCCGCCGCGACCGGAACGGAGTCCGCCGCGACCGGCCGCGCCTGAGCGCCGCCGGCGAGCCGGCCACGGTGAGCCTCGTGGTGGAGGACGGGCGGGTCACCCGGGTCTACCTGGTCCGGAACCCGCGAAAGCTGACGCGGCTGGACGAACCGGCCGACTTCACCAGGTAAGCAAAGAAAAGGAGAGTACCTGCTCCTCTCCATTTTCAACCTATAGCGCACCGGGGGGCTTGCCGCAAGACCCGGGTCGTGCCGCATAATCGCAGGCCGGGCTCGGAATTTATGGAATGGGTGATCCGAAGGTGCGTGTGCTGTTGTCGACGTATGACTCGCGCGGGGGACGAAGGAACGAGATGAGGGCGTGCCAAACGCGAGGTTCGGCAGAGTCTGTCATGCCGCAGGCTCTGTCGGCCATCGCAGTGCGGCGGAGCACGGCCACCCTGGAGGTGTCGCGATGATCGAGCGCTACGTGCTGGGTCTCGAAGAGATCGACAAGACGCAGGTCGCGCTCGTTGGCGGCAAGGGCGCGCACCTAGGGGAGCTTTCGCGGATCGAAGGCATTCGTGTGCCGGCTGGCTTTTGCGTGACGTCGGACGCCTTCCGGCGGATCATGACAACGGTGCCTTGGATCGACGATCAGCTCGATCGGCTGTCGCGCCTGGACCCCGGCGACCGGCAGGCGATCCGCACGCTCAGTGCGGAGATCCGCCGGACCCTTGAGGGGATCGCCATCCCTGACGATCTGGCGGCGGCGATCACCCGCTCGGTCACCCGGCTTGGCGGGCAAGCCGCCTACGCCGTCCGATCCAGCGCGACGGCGGAGGACCTGCCGACGGCCTCCTTCGCCGGCCAGCAGGACACGTACCTGAACGTCGTGGGGCCGGCGGCGATCCTCAAGCACGTCAGCCGGTGCTGGGCGTCGCTGTTCACCGAGCGGGCCGTGACTTACCGCCTGCGGAACGGCTTCGGCCACCGGAAGGTCCACATGGCCGTGGTCGTGCAGCAGATGGTCTTCCCGGATGCGGCCGGCATCCTGTTCACGGCCGACCCCGTCACGGGCAACCGGAAGGTCGCCTCCGTGGAGGCCAGCTTCGGCCTCGGCGAGGCCCTGGTAGCCGGCCTGGTGAACGCGGATGTCTTCAAGGTGCGCGACGGCGAGGTCGTCGCCAAGGCGATCGCCGCCAAGCAGCGTGCGGTTCACGCCTCGCCTGCTGGCGGGACGCAGGAACAGGCGATCGACCCGCAGCGGCAGGAGCAGCCGGCGTTGACGGATGCGCAGGTTGTGCGGCTCGCGCGGCTCGGCCGGCGGATCGAAGCGCACTTCGGCCGTCCGCAGGACATCGAATGGTGCCTGGTCGATGATGGCTTCCAGATCGTCCAGAGCCGGCCGATCACCACGCTGTTCCCCATCCCCGAGTCCGGCGACCGGGAGAACCACGTCTATGTCTCCGTCGGTCATCAGCAGATGATGACCGACCCCATGAAGCCCCTCGGGCTGTCCTTCTGGCAGATGACGACCCCCGCGCCCATGGCCGAGGCCGGCGGCCGCCTGTTCGTCGACGTCACCCAAAGGCTGGCCTCGC
>WNGJ01000542.1_pt1 | contig 56783 bp, 56 predicted proteins | sample 5400611 | NCBI WGS metagenome assembly WNGJ01 (sample SAMN13153375, study PRJNA577476) | soil metagenome | isolation source: 40 cm soil or saprolite under Garry oak tree replicate 1 | place: USA:California | collected 2016-06-15 | reverse complement strand
CTCTCGGTCGCCGTGCACAATCACTACAAGCGGCTCAATCACCAGACCAAGCACAACGACGTCGAGCTTGCGAAGTCGAACATCCTGCTGATTGGTCCGACCGGCTCCGGAAAGACGCTGCTGGCGCAGACGCTGGCGCGGATCCTCGACGTGCCCTTCACGATGGCGGATGCGACGACGCTGACCGAAGCCGGCTACGTCGGCGAGGACGTCGAGAACATCATCCTGAAGCTGTTGCAGTCGGCCGACTACAATGTCGAGCGCGCGCAGCGCGGCATCGTCTATATCGATGAAATCGACAAGATCAGCCGCAAGTCCGATAACCCGTCGATCACCCGCGACGTCTCGGGCGAGGGCGTGCAGCAGGCGCTCTTGAAGATCATGGAAGGCACGGTTGCGTCTGTGCCTCCGCAGGGCGGCCGCAAGCATCCGCAACAGGAGTTCCTGCAGGTCGACACCACCAACATCTTGTTCATCTGCGGCGGCGCATTCTCAGGGCTTGAGAAGATCATCTCCGCGCGCGGCCGTTCGACCTCGATCGGCTTCGCGGCCCAGGTGCTGGCGCCGGAAGACCGCCGCACCGGCGAGATCTTCCGTCACGTCGAGCCGGAAGATCTCTTGAAGTACGGCCTGATTCCGGAGTTCGTCGGCCGCTTGCCGGTGGTCGCGACGCTGGAGGATCTGGACGAAGCCTCGCTGAAGAAGATCCTGACCGATCCGAAGAACGCCCTGGTGAAGCAGTATCAGCGGCTGTTCGAGATGGAGAACATCGAACTGACCTTCGCCGACGAGGCGCTTGGCGCGGTCGCCCGCAGGGCGATCGAGCGTAAGACCGGCGCGCGGGGTCTGCGGTCGATCCTCGAAAGCATCCTGCTCGAGACGATGTTCGATCTCCCGGGCCTTGAGGGCGTCGAGGAAGTCGTGATTTCGCGCGAAGTGGTCGAAGGCACTGCTCGCCCGCTCTACATCTACGCCGATCGTTCCGATCGCGCGGTGGAAAGCAGCGCCAGCGCGTAAGTCGCGCTGGCTTGCGTTCGAGGTAAGCGGTCAAATCAAAGGCTGCGGAGTCGTGTTTCCGCGGCCTTGTTGGCGTAAGCTTGTCGTTGCGTTGAGCCGCAATTGGCGGGGGTTTTCCGAGACTTGACACCCCCATGGTCGATAGCCACCTAATGCTGTCGGCGAAGATAGTTAATCTTCGAGATTCGCCTCCGCGATCGGGATCTGCCGGCCTCGTTGAAGGCCCGTAACATCCGGATCATTTCGGCACCTTGTGGCGGTTGCGCAGAATTGCGGGCCGCGAGCAAGGGGGCACAACAAAAGGAATAGGCCATGACGACCCCAAAACCTCGGCCAACGATCGTCTACGGCGAAAGCCACTCTTACCCGGTGTTGCCGCTCCGCGACATCGTGGTTTTTCCACACAATATCGTGCCGCTCTTCGTCGGCCGCGAGAAATCCATCCGCGCGCTCGAAGAGGTCATGAAGAACGACGCGCTGGTGTTGCTGGCGACGCAGAAGAACGCCTCCGATGACGATCCGGCTCCGGACTCGATCTACGAGACCGGTACGCTTGCGAGCGTCCTGCAGCTCTTGAAACTGCCCGACGGCACCGTGAAGGTGCTGGTGGAAGGTCTTGAGCGCGCGCGCGTCGAAAAATACTCCGACCGCTCCGAATATTATGAAGCAACCGCGGTTGCGCTCGAAGACACCGATGCGAGCTCCGTCGAGGCGGAAGCCTTGGCGCGCTCGGTCGTGTCCGACTTCGAAAGCTATGTGAAGCTGAACAAGAAGATCTCCGCCGAAGTCGTCGGCGTGGTTCAGGCGATCACCGATTTCGGCAAGCTCGGCGATAACGTCGCCTCCCATCTCGCCGTCAAGATCGCGGACCGCCAAGCCATCCTGGAGACGCTATCGGTCACCGCGCGCCTGGAGAAGGTGCTCGGGTTGATGGAGAGCGAAATCTCGGTGCTGCAGGTCGAGAAGCGCATCCGCTCGCGCGTCAAGCGCCAGATGGAGAAGACCCAGCGCGAGTATTATCTCAACGAGCAGATGAAGGCGATCCAGAAGGAACTCGGCGACGAAGAGGGCCGGGACGAGCTCGCCGATCTCGAAGAGAAGATCTCCAAGACCAAGCTGTCCAAGGAAGCGCGCGAGAAGGCGCAGCACGAGCTGAAGAAGCTGCGCCAGATGTCGCCGATGTCCGCGGAAGCGACCGTCGTGCGCAACTATCTGGACTGGCTGCTGTCGATCCCGTGGAACAAGAAGTCCAAGGTCAAGAAGGATCTGGAGTCCGCGCAGGCGGTGCTGGATGCCGACCACTACGGGCTTGAGAAGGTCAAGGACCGCATCGTCGAGTATCTGGCGGTGCAGTCGCGCGCCAACAAGCTGACCGGACCGATCCTGTGCCTGGTCGGGCCTCCCGGCGTCGGCAAGACCTCGCTCGGCAAGTCGATCGCGAGGGCGACGGGGCGCGAATTCGTGCGCGTCTCGCTCGGCGGCGTGCGCGACGAGGCCGAGATCCGCGGTCACCGCCGCACCTATATCGGCTCGATGCCCGGCAAGATCATCCAGTCGATGCGCAAGGCGAAGACCTCGAATCCGCTGTTCCTGCTGGACGAGATCGACAAGATGGGTGCCGATTTCCGCGGCGATCCGTCGTCGGCCCTGCTTGAGGTCCTGGACCCTGAGCAGAACTCGACCTTCAACGACCACTATCTCGAGGTCGATTACGATCTGTCCAACGTGATGTTCATCACCACCGCGAATACGCTGAATATTCCGGGGCCGCTGATGGACCGCATGGAGATCATCCGGATCGCGGGCTACACCGAGAACGAGAAGGTCGAGATCGCGCGCAAGCACCTGATTCCGAACGCGATCTCCAAGCACGGCCTGGATCCCAAGGAATGGTCGATCGACGACGACGCGCTGCTGCTGATGATCCGGCGCTACACCCGCGAAGCGGGCGTGCGCAATTTGGAGCGTGAGCTTTCGACGCTGGCTCGCAAGGCGGTGAAGGAGCTGATGATCTCCAAGAAGAAGTCGGTGAAGGTCACCGAGAAGACTCTGGAGGAATTTCTGGGCGTGCCGAAGTACCGCTTCGGCGAGATCGAGAGCGAGCCTCAGGTTGGCATTGTCACGGGTCTTGCCTGGACCGATGTGGGCGGCGAGCTGCTCACCATCGAAGGCGTCATGATGCCCGGCAAGGGCAAGATGACGGTCACGGGCAATCTGCGCGACGTGATGAAGGAATCGATCTCGGCGGCGGCGTCCTATGTCCGCTCGCGGGCGATCGTTTATGGCGTCGAGCCGCCGCTGTTCGACAGGCGCGACATCCACGTCCACGTGCCGGAGGGGGCGACCCCGAAGGACGGACCGTCGGCGGGCGTCGCGATGGCGACCGCGATCATCTCGGTCATGACCGGCATTCCGGTTCGCCATGACGTCGCCATGACCGGCGAGATCACGCTGCGCGGACGCGTGCTGCCGATCGGCGGGTTGAAGGAGAAGCTGTTGGCTGCTGCGCGCGGCGGCATCAAGACGGTCCTGATCCCCGAGGACAACGCCAAGGATCTCACGGAGATTTCCGATGCCATCAAGGGCGGCATGGAGATCATCCCGGTGGCCCGGCTCGACGACGTCGTCTCGCGCGCCCTGGTGCGCAAGCCGGTGCCGATCGTCTGGGAAGAGGACACCAAGGTCCCGGTCAAGCCGGATGCTTCCGACGAAGCCGCCGGTGGGCTGACGGCGCACTGAATCTGCTCAGAGCTCACGAGTACAGTAACGGCGCCTTCGGGCGCCGTTTTTTTGCACTGATCAGTGACGTCGGGCGCGTTCCCCAAGCCGCCGGCGTGAGTCATCCTCAGTTCATCGCGCTCTAGCAGTTGATGCTGACGGAAATGCCGACAGGGCCGATTTCTACGCCGATGCCAATCGAGGTTCTCCTGAGGGGAGAGTTGGAATGCACAACTTCGATTGTGCCATTGGTCGTGAGCGCGTTGCGGATTGCGTCCCTGGTGATTTGCCGCATTTCCCTCGGTGACTTGCTGTGTCCGTCCAGAAGCTTTTGCTGCCGTTCGCTCAGCGCAAAAAAATCCTCCGCCATCCCGGCAAGGCCTTTCGCATCGAGTGCCGCAATGACTTTTGCTTTGAGGTTTCTGTTGGCATGGAGTTTCTTGACGAAAGCTCGCACCGTCTCCGGCGTGAGTTTTTGGCGGTCGTCAAGCAACAGCGTCTGGTGCTCGGACTCGAACAAAGTCATGGATCGGCTCCTCTGCGATAAATGCAACCCGGCTTGCATCGGCCGTTCGACTTGACTCGGTTTCGCTTCGCCGATGGCCATCACGGACCGGCCAACGCTAGTGCCGGCCGTGTCCCGGCGTCCTCAAGATTTCCTTACATTTCGCTTAGCTTTCTCTTATGGTTCGTCAGATGCGGACTGTGAGGGCCAACAGCCGTGAAAACGGGTGAGGTTGCGTTTGGGCCGTTCCGGCTTGATCGAGCAAACGCCCTGCTTCGGCGCGGAAATGATCGCGTCGTGTTGGCACCGAAGCCGTTCGAAGTGTTGTGCTGCCTTGTCGAACGCGCCGGGGAATTGGTGACAAAGGACGAGTTGCTCGATGCGGTCTGGCCAAGCCTGCATGTGAGCGAGTCGAGCCTCAGCGTCGCGATGAACGCGCTTCGATCGGCCTTGGGCGACGACAGGCAGGCGCCCCAATATATCGAGACGGTGACCCGGCGCGGGTATCGGCTCCTCGCGCCTGTCACCCTGGGCTCCTCTTCCGATGTCGAACGACCGCCCGAGCAACGACAAGCGCTGGCCCCGATGGCCCATGGGCGCCAGCGTTGGTGGGTCGGGCGGGTCGCTCCGCTGGAGATGCTGGAGAGCGCGCTGCAGCAGGCATCGGCTGGCAACCGGCATGTCGTCTTCGTCACCGGCGAGCCGGGAATCGGCAAGACGACGCTGGTCGACATGGCGATGCAACGGATGTTGCGGCGCGGGGTCGACGTTTTACGCTGCGGTTGCAACGAACTGTTCGGAACTCACGAAGCCTTCCTGCCGTTGATCGAGGCGCTTCAGGAGCGCTGTCGCGGCGCCGACGGGCCGTTCCTTCTGAAGGCGTTGCGCGATCACGCGCCGACCTGGTTGGCGCAGATGCCGGGGTTCCTTGGCGTCGAGGATCGCGCGGCGTTCCAGAGCGAAGTTTTCGGAGCCACGCGGGAGCGCATGCTTCGTGAGTTCAGCGATCTGATGGAGAGCGTGAGCGCCGAGCGGCCCTGGGTGATCATTCTCGAAGACTTGCATTGGAGCGATTTTGCCACGATCGACGCGCTGTCGCGTTTTGCGCGACGAGATCGAGCCGCGGCCGTCCTGATCCTCGCGACCTATCGGCCGACGGACGTTGCGATCGCCGGGCATCCGGTTCGGACCGTTCATCAGGATCTGCAGATCCACGGTCGTTGCAGCGAGGTGGCGCTCGATCGGCTGACGCTGCCCGAAGTGGAGCACTATTTTGCCTTGCGGTTCGCCTCGGCGGATTGGACCAAGTCGCTGGCCGAGCGCGTTTTCGCGCGAACCCACGGGCAGCCGCTTTTCGTCGTCTCGCTGGTCGATCATCTGATCGCCCAGGGGGCGATTGCGGAAGTTGACGGAAGCTGGCAACTGGCGGCCGAGCGAGCGATCCCGTACGACGACATGCCGCGCGATCTGCGCCAGATGATATCGCGCCAGATCGACCGTCTGACCGCCGACGAGCGGGGCCTGCTTGAAACCGCAAGCGCGGCGGGCGTCGAATTCTCGGCTCTGGTCGCCGCGGGAGCGCTGGATCTCGGCGTCGTGGATGTCGAGCAGGTTTTCGAGCAACTGGCGCGGACCGGCCAGGTGCTGGTTCCGGCGGGCATGGCCGAATGGCCCAACGGAATGGTCTCGGGCTGCTACGCCTTTCAACACGCGCTCTACCAGGAAGTTCTGTATCAGAGGCTCGCACCGGGGCGTCGCACGCAGACGCATCGGCGTCTCGGCGAGAGTCTCGAACGGGGATACGGTCCGCGGGCGCCGGAGGTGGCTTCGGTGCTGGCGCTGCATTTCGAGCTGGGCCACGACTACTTCCCCAAGGCCGTGCGCTACCTGACGCTCGCCGCCGAAAGTTCGGCGAGACGGTTCAGCACCCGTGAGGCCGCAAGCTATCTGACGCGCGCGCTGGAGCTCGTCGGCCATCTGCCCGCCGAACAGCAATCGACGGTGCGGCTGAAGCTTCTTCATCAAAGGGCCTGGGCGTGGCGGTCGGCGGGGGATTTCGCCCGCTCGCTTGAAGACCTCACGGCGATGATTGCCTGCGCGGTGGAGGCCGGGCAGCCCCGCGCGGAAGTCAACGGGCTGCTCGATCTCAGCCGGTTTTGCCTCTATTCGGATCGGCGGCAATGCCTGGAGATCGCGGAGCAGGCACTGGCGAAAAGCTGGGCGATCGATGACGCCGTTTTTCGGGCCCTGGTCCAAGGCAATGTCGCCAACCTCAATATGATGTTGCGGGGTTGGGGTGCGGAAGACGCGGAACATTGCCGCCAAGCGGTAACGATGATCGCCGGATCGAAAGATCCGCTCATGTTGATGAGGCGCTGTTCGATCGAAATGGTGCTCGAATATTTGAGATCAGACTACCGGGCATGCTGCGATGCGACCAGGCGTGGCCGCGAGTTGGCGCGTGTGATCGGGGATGTGTATCTGTTCGTGCTGTATAACACGATCGAGGCATTTTCGCTGATGTATCTCGGTGAGTGGAATGAACTTCAGCAGAACGTGGCGGCGGCGCTGGCCATGACCGTGCGAAACGTGAATCCGCAGGCGAGCGCGTTGTGCCGTCTGACGATCGCATGGATGCATGCCGAGGCAGGAGATTTCGAAACGGCGATCAAGTGTGGTGAGGAAACGCTCAATGCCGCGGTCGAGGCCAATCCGTTCAGTTTTTTTGTCGGCAGGAACATGCTAGCCAAGGCCTATGTGGGGATGCGCAATTTGCCTTTGGCACGCGTTCAGTTCGATGCGATCGACCGTCGGATCGGAATCGATGGCGTGCCGATGGAGTCGATGATCGCTCCGCAATATTTGTTGAGCCGCTGCGACTACTGGCTCGCGGTCGGCGATTTGCGCCGGGCGCAGGAGGCAGCCGTGCAGCTTCATGCGGCGACCGCGATGGCGCCCGACCGCCCCTTCCTGGCGATGGCCCATGGTCTGATGGCAAGGACCGCAATGGCGGCGGGAAACTCGCAGGACGCCAGGGCTCAATTGTTCCAGGCGATCTCGATCGTGCGCAATGCCGAGCTGCCGCTCGCGGCATGGCGGGTGTATGCCACGGCGGCGGACCTTTACGACAGTTGCGGGGAAACGGACAAGGCGATCTGCTACCGTGACCGTTCCAACCAGGTCTTGAGATCGCTGAAGAATTGCCTTGGGCAAGGTGACCCGCTGCGATCGACGACGTCGGTTGACGGCATGTCCGAGGCTCGCGCAGGGCAGGGGTCAAGAGCGTGATCCGGGTGACGCGCACAGAGCCCTGACAAATGTCAGTCCGGAAATTCGGTAATGTCGCGCGGTTCGATCATGAGGTGCCCGTTCTTTTCATGGCGAAATACGCTCGATTTGCGATAAGCCTCTTTGCGAAGCCGCATGATCGAGCCCAGCGGCTGGTGAGCGGCGAGGCACCGCCACGGATTGAACGAAAGAATCTCATCCGAATAGGCGCGCCGCTCCGGGCTGTCGGCATTCTGGCGTGGAAGCGATATCCGCCCGATGGGCTGAAGCGGCGACACGGCCTCGGGCCACTCGATCGAGGTATCCTCCACCGGCATGCGCTCCAGGTCGGTGCAGAGTTGGGCGCTGAGCTCATATTCCGCGGCATTGTCGCGGAAGAACGCGACAACGAAATTGAGCAGGGCGCTGTCATCGGAATGCATGGGCATGCCCGCGAGTTCGCGGACCGATTCCGAGGCCGGAGCCGCGCTGATCCGCGCGACGTGGGCGCCGAAACGGATCGCGGCTTCGGAATGATAGGTTTCGCCGAGAATGTTGTTTCCGGCGTCGGCGAGTCCGGCCAGCGCCATCGGCATGGCAATGCCGACACTGTCGCATAATGTCTTGAGGCTGCGCGACGCGAATCCGATAGCCCTGAGAGCGAAATCCGGCGTGCTCGGCTGGAATTCAAAACTGCGCTGCAGCCATGAATAGGCGGCGGCACTCGCAATATAGTTCTTGTGATTGACCAGCAGAAAGTCCTGGTTGGCCGATGCGTCCTCCGGCAACGCTTTCGCGCCGTCGACGCCCAGGACCTTGATGGCCATTCCGCGCGGCACCCGGATACGGTCGCCGCGGATGTCTCCGAACGCGGTCGAGAGGCGGACGATAATCGGATAGGTTCGCGCGGCTGCGAACATTCCCTGCCGCAGGTGATCGGGCAAATTGTCGTAAACGGTCAATTCGCCCTTCAGAAATCCCTGGCCTTTGGCGTGCTGCTGGCGGATCCCGTGGTGATGCTTGACGAGACTGGCATCGCTCGTCCTGGCGATCGACTCCACGATTGCCCTGATGGTTTGATCTTCTCCGGGTGGGATTTGCTCGACGGAGGCATCGTAGAGAAGATAACCATTCCGTGGCATGGTCGGCTCTCCCATCGGCTACGTCTACTCGCCTGAAACGGTGGGCGCGGCGCGATGCAACTTTACACAGAACTTTACGCAGGTGCCAATCGGAAGGTTGCCGGACGGACGGTGGGCGGGCGTAGCGACCGCGTCCCTTCATTGGCCGAAGTCCCGATCGCGGGCCGGGCCTTCGGGCACCGTTTCTTGTTGAGGGCGCATTTCCTTTTTTGGAGGCATGCGATGCGTATTGACGGGCGTTGCCATTGCGGCCTCGTGACTTACGAGGCCGATATCGATCCAGAGCGGGTCTCAATCTGCCACTGCGCCGATTGCCAGTCGTTGACCGGATCTCCCTACCGCGTGACGGTGATCTGTACCGGCGAGCAAATCCGGATGACGGGAAAACGCCCGAAAATCTACACCAAGACCGGCGACAACGGCCGCCCGCGTTTTCAGCACTTCTGCGCCGAGTGCGGCTCGCCGCTGTTCACCAGCGGCGAGGGCGGGCCGGACGATTGGGGGATTCGCTGGGGCAGCATCCGGCAACGCAGCCAGCTCAAGCCGATGAGGCAGATCTGGTGCCGGTCGGCTGCGCCTTGGATCCACGATCTCACAGGATTGCCCGCTCGACCCGGCGACTGAAAGCGGTCGAACCTTGCATCGCACCGCCGGCGGAGGTTAAACAGACGCCTGGAGCATGATCCGGAACGACATACCGGGGGTTACGACCCCAATGGGCGGGAACCGGTTCGTCCGAAAAGGTCATGCGTCGGGGCGGTTAGCTCAGCTGGTTAGAGCGCCTGCTTTACACGCAGGATGTCGGCGGTTCGAATCCGTCACCGCCTACCATCTCCTGAGTGTCCAGCCCGGACACATAGGTTACGGTTTATACCGAAGCTCCGCGCCCCCACCAGCTACACTGGTCTATTCTGCGCGTGATCCAGGTGCCGGCGCTGGACTCAATGGGGCGCCTCCAACCGAGACGGGTCCTATAGGTCTAGGCAATAGAGAAGGTTTTTTCTGCGACGTCCTGACGGCCCGCGCGCGATCATTTGGCTGTGGGATCGCGGAAGTCGTCATGGGCGTATTTTGTAGAGCATCCGCTCCTGCGGCTAGCGAAGAGAGCTGATCGGATATTCTTTTCAGATCCGTCTGTTGAACTGCGGAACTCTGCGTGAGCGCCTCCAACGCAGCGGCGTTTTGCTGTTGTGCCAACTGAATATCCTTCAGCGTCGCACTAATGACGGGATCTGGTATTGGCGCTGAAGCCGTCTCATGTGGAGACCGTTCAGCAAAGCGATTGAAATTCGACAAAGCATAGGCGGTGGCTGCGCTTACGAAGGCCAAGGCGAAGAAAGTCAGGGATATGACGATCGCGGGCGCTCGGCTCGAAGCCCGGTGAAGTGTCGCAGACTGGTTTTCCGGGTGCTCTTCTTTATGCAGTGTCTCAGCCACCTGCGTTCCTTACGGTGTCAGGTCAGTCGCAAAATTTCCTCACCGTGGACCAACAAAAGAGCCGTCGCATGGACAATCCAACGACGGCTCTTGCGCAGTTGTCTGCCCGAAGTTGTCTTAAATCATGGGCTTATATGGTTAATAAATTGTTACCTCATTAGCGCCTTGCGCGCGCGGCCAAGCGTTGGCGGTTTCGCTTCTTGTGTGATCGGCGCCGGTGCTTCATGGGCTTGTCCTCCGGCGCTGCTCCGTTCGAGATCGTCTTCGAAGGCTTCGCAGTGACGCCGGCGTACGTCGACCGGAAGCTCGCGCCCAAACACGGGAGCGTTAGAAGTCATCCAAAAGAGGCGAACGAGTTCGAGCCAAACCACTTTCTTCTCAATAGTCACCAACCATTGCTGTGCCAGAACTCTTCAAGGTAAGTATGCCGCCGCTGCCACGCGCGGGCTGTGACGGCAAAGAAGACGGCAGTGATAAAGAGAATGGGAACCACATACTCCATGGGAACCTCCCATGCTGCCAGACACTGGAGAAGATTAACTATTTCCAGCCGATGGCGTTCCGGACCGTGACAATTGTGATTTGATGGGCAATGGACCCGTTTCTTCGCAAAGTCATCCACCCCAGGCGCACGATAATTACCGTGTTGTCATGCGCGGGAGGACGACGTCGAGATCGGCTCGATTTCGGCATTCAGTTTGACGGCTAGGCGTGGGGCATCGACATCGCAATCCCAATCCCTCGGGGAACAGCTACATCAATGCTTCGCCGAGCGGCTCGACGCTAGGGCCGAGCGGTCCATGTTGCGGAATAGGACGCTGAACAAGAGAACCCCGCCCTGCGAGGGCGGGGACTTCTTTAACGAAGTGGTGCGGCTAGAGCGTGATGACTTTTCTTCGAATCGTGATCTCGCTCTATCTTTTTGCTTGAGCATGATCTCCGCGCAAACGCGTTCCGCGCGTGTTAGCTAAGGGAAAACCGGTACCCACCCATCGGGTCGTAGCCCCAGAGCGTATTTTGGGGCATGCCTTTCCGGATCATGCTCTAAAACACAACGCCGATTCGCAAGCCGCGTTTCCAGATCGCCCTGCAGCGCTTTCTGGTCGTCCCGTAAAGCACCTCGAAGCGCTCGGGAACATCGACGAATTTCTCCAATTGCAGGCATGCGCCGCCAGGGGAGTAGTCGACAAGGATGCATTCGATCACGGGAGCTTTCGGCCCCGATCCCAAGAATATTTTGGCGACCTTGGATATCCTGCCCTCGGGACGCATACGCACAAACAATCGGGTTTCATTCATACCAGAACTCTACGTCGGCCTTAATTGGCGCCACTCGCGCCGGAGTCATTTTTGCAACGGCGCGCCTTAATGCGAGTTTATTTTGTCGATCAAATTTGATCCTTCAGCAGCAGGCTGAATTTTCCCTTAAGAGTTCCTTGCTTCGTTTGACGCGACCGCCCAAATTCGAAGTACGACCTCCGTAAGACGCGCTGCGTCGCGGCCGACGTTTCCCGAAGGACATGACTCGGCGCGAGGCGGAAATCATGCATGCTGCGACGCAATAGGACGGATATGGACACACCCGCTGGCCACGATCGAAATGCCGACCAGATCGCCTACTGGAATGGACCGGGCGGCCAGCGTTGGACGGATCGGAACGCCGCGCAGGATATACTGCTCACGCCGGTCTCGCGGATCCTGATCGATCGCGCCAAGGCGAAGCCGGGCGAGCGAATCCTCGATGTCGGCTGCGGCTGCGGGGCGACCTCCAGCGCGTTGGCGCGCGAGGTGGCGCCGTCAGGCCATGTGCTCGGCATCGACATCTCCGCGCCGATGCTGACGCTGGCGCGGCAACTCGCGCGCAAGGACTTGTCGCACAAGGACTTGCCGCACAAGGATTTGCCGCACAAGGATTTGCCGCTCGATTTCGTGCTGGCCGATGCGACCGTCTACCCGTTCGATCCGGAAAGCTTCGATCTGCTGGTCTCGCGCTTTGGCGTGATGTTTTTCGCCGAGCCCGCGGTGTCCTTTGCCCATATGCGCCGGGCGTTGCGGCCGGACGGGCGCGTGGCCTTCGCCTGCTGGCGCGAGCCGCGCGACAATCCGTGGATGATGGCGCCGCTGCAGGCCGTCTACCGGCACGTCCCCAAATTACCGCAGCAGGGACCCGACGACCCCGGGCCGTTCGCCTTTGCGTCGGAAGACCGCGTCAACCGCATCCTGGGCGAGGCCGGATATCAGGGCATCGCGATGGAGCGCTGCGATCTGTCGTTCGATATCGCGGTCGGAGGCGGACTGGAGGCCGCGGTCAGGTCGGCGCTGGAGATCGGGCCTTCGAGCCGCGCGCTGGAAGGCCAGCCGCCGGAGGTGCGGGATGCGGCGAAAGAATCGGTCCGCGACATGCTCGCGCCCTTGGTGCGCGGCGAGAGCGTGCCGCTGCCGGGTTCGATCTGGATCGTGACCGCGCGGGCGTCTTAAAGCATGATCCGGAAAGGTATGCCCCAAAGCACACTTTGGGGCTACGACCCGATGGGTGGGTACCGGTTTTCCCTTAGCCAACAGACGCGGAACGCGTTTGCGCGGAGATCATGCTCAAACAAAAAAATAGAGCGAGATGACGATTCGAAGAGAAGTCATCACGCTCTAGGCGGTTGAGCCGCCGTCAATTCGCGGCGTTCGGATTTTGCGCGACGCGAACTGTCTCGTTCAACAGGTCGAGCAGCCGGCGAGCCGCAAATTCATGACCCTCCGACGTGAAATGACCGCCATACTGGCTGCTGAAGGCTGAAGCGCCGTCCAATGCGACGAAAGGAATGTCTTCGGCCTTCAGATGCGAGATCAGGCGATCATCGGTGGATTGCAGCGCGACGAGCAGCCGCGCGTCATGCGCGCCGACAAATTGATGAATCTTGCTGACGAGAGGCTCCGTTGGGTCGGACACATGAATTTCGGGAGATGAAATCTCCACGTAGGCGAGCGCCGCCGCGCGGGCAAGCCACAAATGCCTCACCAGCCAGCTGTCCTTGATGATGGGCTGAAGCGATTTGGCAACGGGCTGACCTTTCAGCGTGAGCGAGCCGTCCAGGCCGGTCTCGAAATAGGGCTTGCGATAGCGGCCGTAACGCAGGCTCGAACCGTTATCCAGGCGATCATTGTCCGTGCAGAAAAACATCACGACGACCGCCGGCTGGACATGGCTCCAGATCCGCTGCAGCCAGAGATATTCCTGATCCGTCCCGTAGCCGGACACGCCGGCGTTCACGATGTGAAATTGTGGGAGCCTGCTTCGCAAGAGGTCAGTGAATCGTTCGTTTGCTTCGGCGTCGACGCCCCAGACGAAGGAGTCGCCGACGAACAGCATGACCGGCCGCCCGTCCGGCTTGAATTCGATGTCCCGAAAGCCAAGGCTGTTGTGCTGCGCATGGATGGTCCTGGCGGTCGTCACCGTCGAGACCGAATTCGGGGAAGGCACCCAGCCGAGCTCTGCGTCATAGCTGTACGCCAACGATCGCTCGCTTTCGTCCTGGCGCAAGGCCCGGAAATCGGCCACGCGAAGCAGGATTTCGGTAGCCGCCAGCGTCGTCAGCGTGATCAGCAAAGATACCCCTGCCGATCGAAAGTGATCACGGATGCAAGGGTTGGGACGTGTGGATTTCATCGCAAGAGAATCTTGCGATGGGCTCATGGCCTTTGGTTGGCCGGTGGCTGTCCGGCGGGTGGCGCTTGATGGGCGATCACGCGGCGCGCAGACGAGCGGGTTCCTGTCTCGAAACGGTTCCTCCAGGGCTCGCGCGATCCGCTGGCGGCGGTCTATCGCCAGTCGCCCGGCGGCTTGTTCGTGGGGGCGACGGCGGTCTCGGAACCGCTGCCCGCGGCGGAGACGCGCCGAGGCCGGCGGACGGCTCGCACCTTCCCGCTGCTTCCACCGCCGCAGAAGAATTGATCGCCGCCATCGGACTCGAGTCCCGAGAGGCCCACGCCAGGCGGCATCTCGAGCTTCTCCAGGACCTCTCCCGTTCGAGAATCTATTCGCCTCAATTCGCTCTCGTCACCTTCCCAGGTCCCGTGCCAGAGCTCGCCGTCGATCCAGGTGACCCCGGTGACGAAGCGGTTGGACTCGATCGTGCGAAGGATAGCCCCTGTTTGAGGATCGATTTGATGGATCCTTCGGTCCCGATGCTGCCCCACCCAGAGCGTCCCTTCGGCCCACGCCAGCCCCGAGTCACCGCCGCCGCCGGGCGCGGGGATCGTGGCGAGCACGCGGCCGGTTTTCGGATCGATCCTCTGGATGCGATCCTCGGCCAGCTGAAACAAATGCTGACCGTCGAAGGCCGTTCCCGCGTGCGCGGCGACATCGATCGAACGCACGATCTTTCCGTTCGCGGGATCGAGGGCGTTCAGCTTGCCTCCGGACGCAAACCAGACATGTTGACCGTCAAACGTAACCCCACCGACGCGGTCGACGCCCGGAAAGGGTCCATACTCACGGATGATTTCGGCTGCTGATCTTTTCATGCTTCCATCCTATATAGCGTTTTCGAGCGAAAGCCTGTCCCGGACTTGATCCGGGACGGATTCCGGTTCGCGTCAATACGCGTTAAAATACGTCTCAGAGACCGATTCTGATTCCGTCAGAACCGATAAAGGTTCTAGCCACTCGGTAGCGGAGCGGGGAGTAACAAGCTCGTCGGGAATCCCGGCACAAGCGGGGTCATCCAACGACGCGCTCGTCCGCGACCAAATGACTGCACGTTGCCCGCTGCCGCAAGCGCATCGAGTGCGCGCTGCACGGTGCGCTGGCTGGCGCCAAGCGCAAGCGCGAGCGCCGAGCTCGACCACGACTCTCCGTCGGCGAGGAAGGCGAGCACCGCCGCATGTTGCTCCTCGACGGGCGGCGCCAGCACGACGATCTCGCGTGCGCGGTGCGGCACCAGTGCAAACCCTTGGCTGGTCGCGCTCACGCCAGCCAGCGTCCGAAGCATCCTGCGAAGCCGCCCGACCTCGACCCGCAACCGCGCGCGATGCGATTCATCGGCGTGCTTCGCGCGGAATGCCCGCGCGACGAGCGCGCCCCTCGGCACGTCCTTGGGCCACGCTTCGCCCAGCGCGCGTGCGAGCGCGAACAACACCGGACGCCTTGCGAGCGAGACCACCGTGCGTGCGTCACGCACGACATGACGGCACGCGTCCACGATGAGCACCTTCGACGCCAGTAACGCTTCAACCTCCTCGAGCCGGAGGAACCGCTCCTCGCCACGCGCAATGAGGCGTGCCGCGGGCGTGTTCAGGACGAGGGATGCGCTTTCGACCTCCGCCGTCAGCGCAGGGATAGCTGCATGGTGCGCGGCGCGCCTGGCCCGAACGAGCGCAGCGCGCGCCGTCTCCGTCCGGAGGCGTCGCATTGCGATCCCCGCGACGACCAGCTCGTGGGCGGCCCTCGACGCGGGCGGGAAGGGCGCGGGGTCGAGCCCGGCGAGTTTACGCTCGGCCTCGTCGAGGCGGCCGATCAGGAGGAGGCGCCGGACCTCGAGATACCGCGCATGGGCGGCGTTCACCCGGTCGCCGTGCTCTTCCAGCGTCGCCCGCGCGGCGTCGAGCGCCTTCGCAGGCCAGCCCAGGTCGCGCGAGACGAGCGCGATCTCGGCCTCGGCGACGACGCACCTCGCGCGGGCCACGGCCTCTTTCGGACCGAAGCCGCGCGTCGCACGTCGCAGGAGTGCCTTGGCGCGAACGAGATCGCCGAGCTGCGCCATCGCGATGCCTCGCAGCGCGAGCGCGGGCGCGTCGTCGCGCAAGGCGACCCGGTTCAGTGCGCCGAGGGGATCACCCGCCGCGAGCGCACGAGCCGCGGCCGTGATCAGCGAATCCATCGAAATCCCGCCACACTTGTCACTCCCACCGTTCGATGCCCGGTCCTAGTCTATCTCACGACCCGCAACCAGCACGTCGTATCGAGATCGGTACGAGCGACAATGGACGTCCAAGGGAGAGAAGAGCGATGACGAGACACATGACCGGGACACGTGAAGAGTGGCTGGCGGCACGGCTCGGCCTGCTCAAGGAGGAAAAGGAGCTGACGCGGCGCAGCGACGAGCTGGCGCGGCGACGGCAGGCGCTGCCGTGGGTTCCGATCGACAAGGAGTATCGATTTGAAACCGAGGAGGGCGGTGCCTCGCTCAAAGACCTCTTCCGAGGGCGCTCGCAGCTCCTGGTCTACCACTTCATGTTCGGGCCCGACTACACGGCGGGGTGTCCGTCCTGCTCGGCGATCGCGGACGGGTTCGACGGTTTCGCCGTCCACCTGGCGAACCACGACGTCACGCTTTCGGCGGTGTCGCTGGCGCCGTTCGCGAAGCTGCAGGCGTTCAAGCGGCGGATGGGGTGGAATTTTCCCTGGGCGTCTTCGCAGGGCGGCGACTTCAACTTCGACTTCAACGTCTCGATCACCGAGCAGCAACAGCGTGAGGGGGCCATCGAATATAATTACGCGCGCGGCCGCCACGCACTGGACGCGAAGCCGGAAGCCGCCGCCAAGGAGCCTGTTGCCTTCGCGGCCATGGCCGGAACCGACACGGCCAGGTACATGCGCGAGCGGCCGGGCATGAGTGCGTTCGCGCGCGAGGACGGCGTCGTCTACCACACCTATTCCACCTATGCGCGCGGACTGGACGGCCTCTGGGGCATGTACCAGTGGCTCGACCGCGCGCCCAGGGGGCGGAACGAGACGGGGGGCCCCTGGTGGCGCCACCACGACCAGTACGACAAGCGCTGAGGCCACGGCGCATGGTGTCCGAGCGAGCTTCCCAACGGGCCTTCTTCGGCGTCACGGCGCTGCTCTTCGCCGCCAGCGCGGCGGCGACGATCGTCTGGTGCGCGTCCATGTCGGCGATGGGTGAGATGCCGATGCCCGGCGGCTGGACCATGTCGATGGCGTGGATGCGGATGCCAGAGCAGACGTGGCTCGGCTCAGCCGCGTCGTTCCTTTGCATGTGGATCGTGATGATGGTGGCGATGATGCTGCCATCGCTGGCGCCAATGCTGTGGCGCTACCGCCAGGCCGTCGGCAGGGCAGGCGAGACGCGGCTCGGTCGGCTGACCGCATTGGTGGGCGCGGGTTACTTCCTGGTGTGGACCCTGTTCGGAATGGCCGCCTTTCCGTTGGGCACAGCGCTGGCAACGGTCGAGATGCGGCAGCCGGCGCTGGCGCGCGCCGTTCCGGTCGCGGTCGGTGTGGTCGTCCTGATCGCCGGCGCGCTCCAGTTCACCGCGTGGAAGGCCCATCACCTTGCCTGCTGCCGGGAGGCCCCAGGGCCCGGCGTTGCATTGCGGGCGGACGCCGGCACGGCCTGGCGACACGGCCTGCGCCTCGGCCTCCATTGCAGCACCTGCTGTGCCGGTCTAACGGCAATCCTGCTCGTCATCGGCGTCATGGACCTGCGCGCGATGGCAGTCGTAGCGGCAGCTATCACCGCCGAACGTCTCGCACCGGCCGGTGAGCGCGTCGCGCGAGCCATCGGCGCCGTCGTCGTCGGGGCCGGGTTGCTCCTGATCGCGCGAGAAGCCGGGCTCGGATGACGCATCCCGCACCATGCGACTGTACCTCGCCAACGTGTAGGCCTGGGACTATCCAGCGGTAAGCTGAGACTGGCCAGCGCTGCGGGCTACGCGGCCCGTTCCTCCCAGACCATGGCGAGGTGCACGATGGTCTGCACCGCCTTTTCCATGTCCTGGCGGCTGACCCATTCGAGGCGCGAGTGGAAGGCGTGCTCGCCGGCAAAGATGTTCGGGCAGGGCAGGCCCATGAACGACAGCCGCGAGCCGTCGGTGCCGCCGCGGATCGAGCTTCGCACCGGCTCGAGCCCGGCGCGGCGGATCGCCTCGATCGCGTAGTCGACGATCTGCGGGTGAGCGTCGATCACCTCTTTCATGTTGCGATACTGTTCTTTGATCTCGATGCGGTAAGTCGAGCGCGGATAGTCCTTCAGCACGTCCTTGACGATGCGCTCCAACAGCGCCTCTTTCTCCTGCAGGCCCGCCACGGCGAAATCGCGCACGATGAGGGCGAGCGTCGCCTGTTCCAGCGCGCCGGAGATCGCGACCGGATGCAGGAAGCCTTGCTTGCCTTCGGTGGTTTCGGGCGAGCAGATGTCCTTGGGCAGGCGGTCGACGATGGCGGCTGCGATCTTGATCGCATGCTCCATCTTGCCCTTGGCAAAGCCCGGGTGGGTGCTGACGCCTTCGATCGTGACGGTGGCGCCGTCGGCGGCAAAGGTCTCGTCCTCGATCGTGCCGGCGCTTTCGCCGTCTATCGTGTAGGCGAAATCGGCACCGAGCTTTGTCAGGTCCACCTTGTCGACGCCGCGGCCGATTTCTTCGTCCGGCGTGAACAGGATCTTGATCGTGCCATGCCTCACTTGCGGATTGTCGATCAGGAATTGCGCCGCGTCCATGATTTCGGCGACGCCGGCCTTGTTGTCGGCGCCTAACAGCGTGGTGCCGTCGGTGGTGATGATGTCGTTGCCGATCTGGTCGTTGAGCGCCGGATAGTCGGCAGGCCGGATCACCTGCGTGGGATCGGCCGGCAGCACGATGTCGCCGCCGCGATAGTTCTTGACGATCTGCGGCTTGACGTTCTTTCCCGTGCAGTCGGGAGATGTGTCCATATGCGAGCAGAAGCAGATCACCGGCACTTTCTTCGACGTGGTGGCCGGAATGGTCCCGTAGACATAGCCGTGCTCGTCGAGATGGGCATCAGTGACGCCCATCTCCTTCAGCTCGGTGGCGAGCAGCCGGCCGAGATTCTTCTGCTTCTCGGTGGAGGGGCAGGTCCGGGACGCAGGATCCGACTGGGTGTCGATGACGACGTAGCGCAGGAAGCGCTCGGTCACTTTGTGCGTGAACGCTGAAGCAGAAATCACAGGCAAAACCGCGGCTGAGAGGAGAGGACGCGGCCAGTCATACAACAAAAAGCGCCACTCCGGGGCCGCTTGACCGAGCCGGAATGACGCGAAACCGAGAAAATGGGCGCCTCGTCCCGCGTCCTGGTCAGACCGCTTCCTTCAGCTCCTTGGCGGCGCGGAAGGCCACCTTCTTGCTGGCCTTGATGTGGATCGCCTCGCCAGTGGCGGGATTACGGCCCATCCGGGCGGCGCGCTTGCGCACTTGCAGGATGCCGAGCCCGACGATGCGGATCCGCTCGCCCTTTTTCAGGTGCTTGGTGATCCGGGCCACCATGTCGTTCAGGATGCCCTCGGCCTGCTTTTTGGACAGTTCCTGTTCCTCGGCAATCGCCGCCGCGAGGTGCTTGAGGGTGATGGTCGCCGGACTAGCTGCTTTCTTCGCCATGTTTGGCCCTCCTCGTTGTTAACAATGGCTTCAAGAACCTAAGACGTAGCAGGCCTTAAACGATTCGGGGGGGCACTGACTACGCCGTTTGGCCTATAAATAGGCCGTTTTTCGCATCGGCATTGCAAAAAGCCCCGGTAAACAAGGGGATTTGCAACGTCCTTGACTTGGAAAGGTGGCGCCTTTAAGTCCCACCTCTCCGCGGCCTTTCACGCGCACGCGGGAGTAGCTCAGTTGGTTAGAGCGCCGGCCTGTCACGCCGGAGGTCGCGGGTTCGAGCCCCGTCTCTCGCGCCATCATTTATCGTTCTTTTTCATAGTGTTAGGCCGACTTTGTCGGCCGCGCACTTTGACTCCAAGTCCGGGATGATTCGACTCCAGCGTGCTTCTTTGTTCTGGCCGTCGTGAACAACGGCGCCTGCCACGGCGCAACGCCCGATCGTTATGACAAGCGGTCGGCTAGCTACAAACCATTCGCCACCGCTTCGATAAGCCGCGAATCGATCGTGCAGGAGCTTCTCGCCGCGTGCCAGTGACGATGATCGATCGCTTCAGGCGGCCAGGGAGGCGGCGATCTCCTGCAACCTTACGAAGGGTTTTTCGATGTTCCGATCCGGCGGAGAAGGTGGGGCGAACACATTGCATTCCCGCATCGCGTTTTGAGATCGTGGAACGTTGTGCCACCGAGTCCGGATCAAGCCAATGACCCATCATCCCAAGGTGTCCGCACGCTGCAGGGGTTTGGTGATAGCCGCTGGCCTAAATTAATTGTCGTTCCAATTGACTCCACTTCGATGCGGCGTAGGCTCACTAGTGGATCGCGAGGCAGGCTTCCCACGCCAGCAGAGCCAGAGCGGGTCGCTCCCGCCAGCGCCAGTCGAAGTGGGCCGGTTCCACGCGTTTGGTGCACCAGAACGGCGCTGGTAACAGCGCCGTTCTCTATTGGGCACGATCCAGCAGCAGCGCGTTCAGCTCGCCCCCTTGGTTGGCCGGGCAAAAAGCGACCTGTTTGCAATCGCCGCGCGGCGCTGACGTCAGGCCAGAGACACTGCTCTCAGTTCTGGAAACAGGCCCTGAGGCGCGCGCGCCAGACATAACCAGATCCGCATGGGGGACGTGGCCGAGCCCCGGCAGGGCACTCGTTCCATACGGGCGCGCCGGTACCCCAGCCATCGACAACGCATCCGCCGTTCGCTGCACTATGGCAACCAGGGCCGCATCCGTCTGCGGCATTGGCCACGCCGATGCTCGCAAGGGTACCCGCGAACAGAACTGCGACTAAAAAGGTTCTCATGTGTTTCCTCCATCGGGTTGGCTAGATACCACTAAACTCGACAGAGTGGTTACCCTAGGCGCTCGAGAACCCGCGCGACTTGCATCGCTGACCATTCGCCGTTTCCCCGCGCTGTGGGAGTGCCTTGCTCGTTGAGGCCCTCTACGATTGCTTCAGGCGTGCCACTGGCAATGTAGGTGCCAGTCTAAGTCATGCTCCCCGGCATAAAGCAGCGGATCGACACGCTTCCATTACCATAGAGCGGCCAGACCATGGTCCGCCCGGCCTTGTTCGGTTCGGTGATCACCGCGTCGTCAGGAACGTCCACCCAATCCATCTCGGTGCCGCCGGCGGAAAGAGGCACGCGGACGCGATAGTGCTTGCCGTCCCGCGTCGTCTGCCAGTCCGCATCTTCGACCACATAGCCATCGGCATGGGAGCAGCACAGTCCCTTGCCGCTTGTCAGACGCTCAAACCAGTTGTGGAGCGGCGAATCCTTATAGCGGCCGTCCGGATCGCGCCCCACCGCCGGCGACGTTACCAGCGCCATCGCCGCGACAAAGCCGATCAACGGAATCCAGCGCACGACCATCGAGGCGGCCTCTACTTCGGAGTGCTTCCCTCACCGCGAGCGGCCAGTGGAGCCAATGCCTTAGCCGCATCAGCGTGCGACGTCTTCTCGGCTAGCCTCTCGTAGTTTTTGGCAACGGCCTCTAGCCGATCCGCAACAGTCTGATCGGTCATGTTTCGGGCAATGCGGAGCAAGGTCCGCGCTGTGTCCAAATATTCTTTGCTCAGCATATCGCCATCCCAATCGCCCAGCTCGAAATGCATGTGGGTACGTTCAGGCGGCTCCGAGTTCACAAAACTGGGAGATGAGGAGAACGTGAACGGGTCGTGAACGGCGCACGGAGAATCGGGATGCCGTTGTCGTTCAATCCATCTGCGATGACCCGCAGGCCTGTTGCGCCGGTCGCCAGTAGCGCTCTTCAGTGCCACGGCGAGCTGTGGCCGGCGATCGAGCGTGTCGGCTCCTTTGCCGGTCCGCACTTCCTGGAAGGTCCCGAGCAGCCAATAGCCTTCCGCGTCCGCAAAATCGGGCAAGCGCGGCTTGCTGTGCCTCCAGCCCCAGGCCTGACCGGCCCCGCCGAGCGGTGGAAACGCGGGTGTATGCGATGGCGGTTTTCATCGCGCGAGCTTCGTCTGAAACACGGAGGCAAGGCGCAACACCTCAACCCGCATGTTACGGCGGGCAGGGCACGCCCTGGGGCAGGCGGGCCGCAAAGTTGCTAGGAACTGTTTTGGCAGCGGCCAATTGAATTATGGCCCAACGTGCAAGAGGAGTGCCCGCCATGCGCCTTCAGACATATCGGGACAAAAGCCGTTTCGATTTGACCGGCGGAGGCGGCCACCCCTGGTCAATTGACCTGGTCGCCGTAACAGCTTCGGGCATCTTAGTGGTGGGCTTCGCCTGTGCCCTCGTTGCCCTATGGACTCACTGAGATTCTTTCTCGGCGCGCGTCTATGCATATACTGGCCCTCAAGCAGGGCTGGATGAATCGCATGGGCAACATTGATGTTTGTGGGTTGCTGCTCGGCCTGTCACGCCGGAGGTCGCGGGTTCGAGCCCCGTCTCTCGCGCCATGTTTTCAATGGCTTAGTAGTCCTGCGGTCCTCCAGAAGTGTCAGACGGTCCGGCGCCGTGACACTTTGGCCGGTTGCCGGCCATCACGCCGCCTTGCGGAACCTCGCTGGCGGCGCTTCGCTTGCAGGAGGCGACGACATCGCCTCGCTCTACCTCCGGTATCGCCCGGAGTTTTCGTGAATCTGGCGATGCGCTATGCATCATCTCGCCCTCATTGGGCGTTTCCTCCCTTGACTTGGGCCGCTTGCGCCAGCGACGCGCGCAGGCGGCTTTCCTTTGATCGTCTCGTCCCGTTGTTCTCGCCGCAAGCGAGGGCTCGTCCGCGCGTGAGATCGTCTCGGGCGGCACGCCACTGGCCGCGTCCCGCGCAGTCACGATCGACTGAGGTTTATTTGGCCATCACAAAAAACAAAAAGGCCGCCCCTAGGCGGCCTTTGTTGCGCAAAATCCGAAAAAACCTAGCGGACCACCATCGTGTCCGAGCTTGTCACCACCACCGGCTTGCCGGCTTTGATGGCATGGGCGGTCTGGCTGTAGTCCACATTGCTGCGGGCTGTGATGCCGAATGCCGCCACTGCGATACCCGCCACCAACGCCACGATCACGATCTTCAAATGGGTCGAACGATCGGCTGAATGAAATGAATGGTTCATATAAGCCTCCAGGACGCCTAACGGCGCCGCTTGTTGGCCAAAGGATTACGCCGGCTCTGTTTCAGGGCGGTTTCGTGGGTTCCCCAAAATGGTTTCGTGGCGCCCAAACGCCGTTTTCATGGCTGGTTACCGGCGCGGCCTTGCGAAGGAGGACAGCTCGTTGGAAACTACCGCCAGGCGCCAAGGAGCGCGCGGGAGGTAAAAACAGTGAAAAAAATGACCCGCAGGGTCCTGCTCGGGTGGGCTTGCGTCGCCTCGGCGACCGCTCTTCTCGCCAAACCGGCCAAGGCCGCCGCCGAATTCGACTTCAAGCTGGGCGTCAATACGCCCGACACCCACCCGCTGACACTTCGCCTGACCGAGGCGGCCAAGGAGGCCGGCGCCCGCTCGTCCGGGCGGCTGAACGTGACGGTTTTCTCCAACAGCCAGCTTGGCGGCGATCCGGAAATGCTGTCGCAGCTTCGTGCCGGCGGCATCGAGCTTTTGGCCGCGCCCTCGATGACACTGTCGACGCTGGTGCCGCTCTCGGGCCTGCCGAGCGTGGGCTTCGCTTTCCAGTCCTACGACCAGGTCTGGGCCGCCATGGATGGCGGTGTCGGCGACATCGTGCGCGACGCCATCGCCAAGGCCGGCATCGTGCCGATGAAGCGGATCTGGGACAACGGCTTCCGGCAGATCACCTCGTCGTCGAGCCGGCAACTCAACAGCGTCGACGATCTCAAGGGGTTCAAGATCCGCGTGCCCGTCACCGCGCTGTTGACGTCGCTGTTCTCCGGCCTCGGCGCGCTGCCGTCGAGCATCAGCTACAGCGAACTCTATTCGGCGTTGCAGACCCACATCGTCGAAGGCCAGGAAAATCCGCTGGCGCAGGTCTCGACCGGCAAGCTCTACGAGGTGCAGAAATACTGCGCGCTGTCGAACCATTGCTGGAGCGGCTATTGGGTGGTCGGAAACCGCGGTGCGCTTGCGAGCCTGCCGCCGGACTTGGCCGACATCCTCAACGAGAGTTTTGATGCCGCAGCTATCAAGGAACGCGCCGATCTCCTGGAGATGGAGCGTTCGCTACAGGCTGACCTTGCGGCCAAGGGCATGGTCTTTAGCAAGCCCGACCCCGTGAAATTCCGCGCGGCGCTGGTGCAGGCGGGCTTTTATACGCAATGGCAAAAGACCTATGGCGGCGAGGCGTAGGAGACGCTTGAGCGGTACACGGGCAAGCTCACTTAGCTTGATTGCGCTTTAAGTCGGCGCGCAAGCTTTTGCGTCTCTTGCTTGCCGCGTCTATTCCAACCGAGATGTCTTGATGAGCGCGTGACTTGTAATCGTTCTTGGAGGTCTTCTTGAAAGATTTCTAAGAACGCTTCCAAGAGGCATTCATGTAGGCAAAGATCAACCCGTAGCGCTCCTGCACGGGATACCAGGGCTGGCGCATCTTGTCCTTGAACAGTCTGCCCTCGGGCTCGCAGGGCTGCTCAAGATAACGGCCTTCGGTGTCGAACTTCCAGCCGTGATAGCAACAGCGGATGCCGTCGTCCTCGACCTTGCCCTAATAGAGGGTGGTGCCGCGGTGGCAGCACCGCGCGTGTAAGAGGCCGGCGCGGCCGCTCTTGTCGCGAAACAGGATGAGGTCTTCGTCAAGGACGCGCGCTTTCCTGGGGATATCGGTGGCGTCGGCGACGAGGCCGACCGGGTGCCAGTAACGGCGAAGCAGCTCGCCCATCGGCGTGCCGCGGCCGACCGAGCTCAGCTCGGTCCGTGTCACTGGCGGCTCGAGCGCATAGGCGGTCCCGAGATTGCCCATCCCGCTGGATAATGATCATCGCCATTTCCTCCCGGCTGGCTATTTTGCTTTTGTCCAAGGGAAACGGAGATAGATGACAATGTCAACGATTTCCGGCTTGGCATGGGCGGGCTTTATTGGCAGAGATTTTGGATGCGCCGGACACTGAAAAAAGCCGAATCCGCGATGGCGCCGGCCGCGGCGGATGGCGAACTGGCGCCGATCACGGCGATGATGTCGTCGCGGCTGATGGTGCTCGCCAATCTGCTCAGGCGGGGCGCAATCCTGCGCTACAAGCGCATGGTCGGGCTCTCGTCGGTGGAATTTGGCCTGGTGGCCTCGCTGGGGCGCCGGCCGCCGATGAGCGTGGCGACGCTGGCGGAGGCCGTCGGCATGGACAAGGGGCAGATCAGCCGGGCGCTGGCCGGGCTCGTGTCGCGCAAGCTGGTCGCCAAGGCGGCCAATCCCAGCGACAGCCGGGAGGTGCTGGTCTCGCTGACCCGGACCGGGCTCGCCGCCCATGATGCCATCCTGGCAGGTGCGCTTGAGCGCAATCGGCGCCTGCTGGAACAGATGGACCAGGAGGAGGTTGAGATGCTGCTCGGGCAGATCGACCGCCTGACCCGCAAGGCGGAAGAGATGCTGGCGGCGGAACGAGAACTCGGCTGATTGCAAGGCAGCTCGGCGAAACAAGGCAGCTCGGCGAAAAATGCGCCGCTGGCCGATGCCGGATCGACACAGCCTTTGGGTTTTCCCGCGCGGTGAACGGCGTCAAAATAGGTTGTCTTGCGCCCCCTGTTGCGCTGCGCTAAGCCAAAGAATAATTCCAAATCAACGAATCCGCGGATCCCTCCGACAACCGCGGGAGAAGGTAGCGCCGATGACCGGCATCCTGCAGAATTATCTTCCTCTTGTCGTGTTTATCGGCGTGGCGGCCGTGATCGGGCTGGTGCTGTTGATCGCGCCGTTCCTGGTTGCGTTCCAGCAGCCCGATCCGGAGAAGCTGTCGGCGTATGAGTGCGGGTTCAACGCCTTCGACGACGCCCGCATGAAGTTCGACGTCCGCTTCTATCTGGTTGCCATCCTCTTCATCATCTTCGACCTCGAAGTCGCCTTCCTGTTCCCCTGGGCTGTGGCGTTCGGCAAGCTGGGCGCGACCGGCTTCTGGTCGATGGTGGTGTTTCTGGCCGTGCTGACCGTCGGCTTTGCCTATGAATGGAAGAAAGGCGCGCTCGAATGGGATTGAGCCCCACCGCCGCGAGGCCGGGAACGGGAGCGGTGATCGCACCGCCGGCGACCGGCATTCTCGATCCCGCGACCGGCAGGCCGGTCGGCGCCAACGATCCGTACTTCCTCGAAGTCAATCACGAATTGTCGGACAAGGGCTTCTTCGTCGCGGCCGCCGACGACCTGATCACCTGGGCGCGCACCGGCTCGCTGATGTGGATGACGTTTGGTCTCGCCTGCTGCGCCGTCGAGATGATGCAGGTATCGATGCCGCGCTATGACGTCGAGCGCTTCGGATTCGCGCCGCGTGCCTCGCCGCGGCAGTCCGACGTGATGATCGTTGCGGGGACTTTGACCAACAAGATGGCGCCGGCGCTGCGCAAGGTCTACGACCAGATGCCCGAGCCGCGTTACGTGATCTCGATGGGCTCCTGCGCCAATGGCGGCGGCTATTACCACTATTCCTATTCGGTGGTCCGTGGCTGCGATCGCATCGTGCCGATCGACGTTTATGTGCCCGGCTGTCCGCCGACGGCGGAAGCGCTGCTTTACGGCGTGCTGCTGCTGCAGAAAAAGATCCGCCGCACCGGCACGATCGAACGCTGAAGGTTTAGGTGATGGACGACGGCAAGCTCGACGCTCTGGGGCAGACGATCGTTGGCGCGCTTCCGGGCGCCGCCATCGACCATGTGGTGGCATTCAATCAGCTCACGGTCGCAGTGCATGCCGCCAAGATCGTAGGCGTCGTGCGCTTCCTGCGTGATGATCCCAGCTGCCGCTTTGTCAACCTTATCGACGTCACGGCGGTCGACTATCCCGGGCGGGAAAAGCGTTTTGACGTCGTCTATCACTTCCTGTCGCCTACGCTGAACACGCGCATCCGCCTGCGCGCGGAGGCCGACGAGACGACACAGGTGCCGTCGATCATCGACGTGTTTCCGGGAGCCGACTGGTTCGAGCGGGAAACCTACGATCTCTATGGCGTGATCTTCACCGGCCATCCCGACATGCGCCGGCTCTTGACCGACTACGGCTTCGAGGGCCATCCGCTGCGCAAGGATTTCCCGCTCACGGGCTTTGTCGAGGTGCGCTACGACGACCAGGAGAAGCGGGTGCTTTACGAGCCCGTCCGGCTCAATCAGGAATTCCGCAAGTTCGATTTTCTTTCGCCGTGGGAGGGCGCGGACTATCCGCTGCCTGGCGATGAGAAGGCCAAGTAGCGAGTGGCGAATAGCGAATGGCGAATAGGGATGGTTTTTGAGCGACCAGTCGATCAATTCGTATCGGGACCTGAGGGTATGGCAGGATGCCATGACCTTGGCGGAGTCCTGCTATCGGCTGACCGGTCGATTTCCTCGCGACGAGTTGTTCGGACTGACCTCACAAATCAGGCGGGCGGGCGCGTCCGTGCCGGCGAACATTGCGGAAGGACACGGCCGCGAAAATACCGGCAACTTCGTGCAGCGCCTGCGGGTGTCCCAGGATTCGCTGAAAGAATTGGAGACTCATCTGCTTTTGGCGGGACGCGTCGGTATCTTGCCGGCGTCCGATTCGGAGGCGGTTCTCAATCAATGCGAGAGCTTGGGCAAGATGCTGCGAGCATTGATACGATCGCTACAGAACAAGTAGATCAAATGATGTTTGCTATTCGCCATTCGCCATTCGCCATTCGCCCGCAAGCGGAAGCTGCGCCATGAACGAGCAGAATCTCCGCAATTTCACGATAAACTTTGGTCCCCAACACCCCGCCGCGCACGGTGTGCTGCGGCTTGTCTTGGAGCTTGACGGCGAGGTGGTCGCGCGTGTCGACCCGCACATAGGCTTACTACATCGCGGTACCGAAAAGCTGATCGAGCAGAAGACCTATCTGCAGGCGATCCCTTATTTCGACCGGCTCGACTATGTCGCGCCGATGAACCAGGAGCACGCGTTCTGCCTGGCCGCTGAAAAGCTGCTCGGCATTGAGGTGCCGCGCCGCGGCCAGCTGATCCGGGTGCTGTATTGCGAAATCGGCCGGCTGTTGTCGCATCTGCTCAACGTCACCACGCAGGCGATGGACGTCGGTGCGCTGACCCCGCCGCTGTGGGGTTTCGAAGAGCGCGAAAAGCTGATGGTGTTCTACGAGCGCGCCTCCGGCTCGCGCATGCACGCGGCCTATTTCCGGATCGGCGGCGTGCACCAGGACCTGCCGCCAAAACTGATCGACGACATCGAGGCGTTCTGCGACCCGTTCCTGAAAGTGGTCGACGATCTCGAACGGCTGCTTACGGGCAATCGCATCTTCAAGCAGCGCAACGTCGATATCGGCGTGGTGACGCTACGAGAGGCGTGGGAATGGGGCTTTTCGGGCGTGATGGTGCGCGGCTCAGGCGCGGCCTGGGACCTGCGCAAGTCACAGCCCTATGAATGCTATGCCGAGATGGAATTCGACATTCCGATCGGCAAGAACGGCGATTGCTACGACCGCTACTGCATCCGCATGGAAGAGATGCGCCAATCGGTGCGGATCATGAAGCAGTGCATCGCCAAGCTGCGCGAGCCCGAAGGGCAGGGTCCGGTTGTCGTCGCCGACAACAAGATCGCGCCGCCGCGCCGCGGTGAGATGAAGCGCTCGATGGAGGCGCTGATCCATCACTTCAAGCTCTACACCGAAGGCGTCCATGTGCCGGCCGGCGAGGTCTATGCCGCGGTGGAGGCGCCGAAGGGCGAGTTCGGCGTCTATCTCGTCGCCGACGGCACCAACAAGCCGTACAAGTGCAAGATCCGCGCGCCCGGTTTCGCGCATCTGCAGGCGATGGATTTCATCTGCAAGGGTCATCTCCTGGCCGACGTCTCGGCGATCCTCGGCTCGCTCGATATCGTGTTCGGAGAGGTCGATCGGTGACGGCGCAGGCGCCTATCCAGTTTGACCGCGCATCAGGGGCGCTCGAAGGAGCGAACCTCTGGGAGCGGACGGCTGCGCTGGCGCTGGCAACGGGATCGAAAATCTCCCGGCACTTCTCGCATCGCGGTTACATCCATTGCGCCAATCTTTTGCGCAAGACGCTGCCCGAGCGCAACATCGCGATCAAGCTGAACGACGACGCCGTGTTCGAGTTTCCCTACGGCGACGGCTATTGGAGCAAGTTGCTCAATCGTTCCTACCACTATGAGGACGAATTGGAGCTGTTGTTCAACCATTCGGCCGATGTCGATTATACGCTGATCGATTGCGGGGCGAATTACGGCTACTGGTCGGTCTTGGTGTCGAGCGCGCCGTTCGGCTCGCACCGTGCGATCGCGATCGAACCATCGTCCCAGAATTTTGCCAAGCTCGCCAACAACGCGCGCGTCAACGGCGACCGCTTCGAAATGATGAAATGCGCGATCGGGGCTTCGCGCGGCAGCGCGCATCTGACCGGCACCAAGCACGAGGCCTTCAGCATCGCAGGCCACGCCAATGGCGGCGGCGAGCAAGTCCCCGTGATCGCGCTCGACAATCTTATCGACGACGGCAAGGTCAGGGAAAACGGCAAATACCTGATCAAGCTCGACGTCGAGGGCGTCGAGATCGAGGCGATCAAGGGCGGCAAGCGGCTGTTGCAGGCCGACAGCGTGATCCTGTGCGAGGAACACGGCAACGACCCGCAGCATACCGTGTCGCGCTATATCCTGGAAAAGACGCCGCTGAAACTGATCGTCTACGATCCCCGCTCGAACCGCATGGAAACCGTGACCGAACTGTCGATCCTCGATCGCATCAAGGTCTCCTCCCACGTCGGCTACAATGTGTTTGGCACCGCAAGTGTGTTCTGGCAGGACCGGATCAACGCGCTGAATGCGAATGTCCGTTTGCAATGAAAGACTGAGCCACGATGTCCGTCCGCCGACTTGCACCGAAGGAATTGCAGCCCGCGAGTTTTTCGTTCTCGGATGAGAATCTCGCCTGGGCCAAGAAAGAGATCGCCAAATATCCGCCCGGACGCCAGGCGTCGGCGGCGATCGCGATCCTGTGGCGGGTCCAGGAGCAGCACGAAGGCTGGGTTTCGGAAGCCGCGATCCGCGCGGTCGGCGATCTCCTGGACATGCCCTACATCCGCATGCTGGAAATTGCGACCTTCTATACGATGTTCCAGTTGTCGCCGGTCGGCAAGAAGGCCCACGTCCAGGTCTGCGGCACCACGCCATGCCGGCTGCGCGGTGCGGGCGACATCATCGAGATGTGCCAGAGCCGCATCCATCACGATCCCTTCCACGTCTCCAAGGATGGCAATTTCAGTTGGGAAGAGGTGGAGTGCCTGGGTGCCTGCGTGAATGCGCCGATGGTCCTGATCTGGAAGGATACCTACGAGGACCTCACCAAGGAAAATTTCGGCCGGGTGCTGGACGGTTTTGCGACCGATAATCCGCCAAAGCCCGGGCCCCAGATCGACCGTCAGTTCTCGGCGCCTGTCGGCGGGCCGACCACGCTGAAGGAGACGACATGACGCGCGATCGCACCTTTGACGCGACCGTGACGGGGAAGGTCGCCGGAATGAAGAACTGGCTCTATATCGCCCTGCATACCGCTGCTGCGGCCGTGTTTATTTTCGTTCTGCAGCGTTACGCGCTCAATGCGTCGCTCGAAACAAGCCTGTTGTGGGCGCTGACGCTCGGCGGCTGTGCCGCGGGCCTCGCCACCATGCAATCGAACCGCTGAGGAAGCTTGCCGCCATGCTCGACGACGAGGACCGCATCTTCAAGAACCTGTACGGCCTGCACGACTGGGGCCTTGACGGCGCGCGCCGCCGCGGCGCCTGGGACGGCACCAAGGCGATCGTCGACAAGGGCCGCGACTGGATCATCAATGAGATGAAGTCCTCAGGGCTTCGCGGACGCGGGGGCGCGGGCTTTCCGACCGGCTTGAAGTGGTCGTTCATGCCGAAGGAACCGACCGACGGCCGGCCGAGCTATCTCGTGGTCAATGCCGACGAATCCGAGCCCGGCACCTGCAAGGACCGCGAGATCATGCGGCACGACCCGCATCTTCTGGTCGAGGGTTGCCTGCTCGCGAGCTTCGCGATGGGCGCGCATGCCTGCTACATCTATGTGCGCGGCGAGTTTATCCGCGAGCGCGAGCATCTGCAGGCCGCGATCGATCAGGCCTATGAGGCAAAGCTGATCGGCAAGGACAATGTCAACGGCTGGCCGTTCGATCTCTATGTGGCCCACGGCGCGGGCGCCTATATCTGCGGCGAGGAGACCGCGCTGCTCGAAAGCCTCGAAGGCAAGAAGGGCCAGCCGCGGCTGAAGCCGCCATTCCCCGCCAATGTCGGTCTCTACGGCTGCCCCACGACCGTGAACAATGTCGAGTCGATCGCGGTCGCGCCCGATATCCTGCGTCGCGGCGCGGCCTGGTTCGCCGCCATCGGCCGGCCCAACAATGTCGGCACCAAACTGTTTTGCGTGTCCGGCCATGTCGAGCGGCCCTGCAACGTCGAAGAGGCGATGGGAATTCCGTTCCGCGAATTGATCGAGCGCCATTGCGGCGGCATTCGTGGCGGCTGGGACAATCTGAAGGCTGTCATCCCCGGTGGTTCCTCGGTGCGCATGGTGCCGGCGGAACTGATCATCGACACGCCGATGGATTTCGACAGCCTCGGCAAGCTCCGTTCCGGCCTCGGAACCGCCGCCGTGATCGTGATGGACAAGTCGACCGATCTGATCCGGGCGATCGCGCGGATTTCCTATTTCTACAAGCACGAGAGCTGCGGGCAGTGCACGCCGTGTCGCGAGGGAACGGGATGGATGTGGCGGGTGTTGACCCGCATGGCCGACGGCCGCGCCCATAAGCGCGAGATCGACATGCTGTTGGAGGTCACCAAGCAGGTCGAGGGCCACACCATCTGCGCGCTCGGCGACGCCGCGGCTTGGCCGATCCAGGGCCTGATCGCGCATTTCCGTCACGAGATCGAGGCGCGGATCGACCAATATTCGCACAAGGCCGACATCGATGACGTCGGCGTCCGCGACCCCGTCCACATGGTCGCGGCGGAGTAGGGGCGATGTCGCAACCGAGCTTCTGGTGGCAGAAATACGGGACGCTGGCGCAGATGGCGCAGGCGGCCGTGGCGCTGCTCGGCTTTGTCGCGATCCTGTTCCAGATCAACGAAATCCGGTCGGGCAATCGTGCATCCAGCGCGCGGCAGGCGTTTCTGGGCTATACCGATCTGGCGTTCAAGAATCCGAAGTTCTCGCAGCCGGACTATGAGCGGATCAAGGCGGCGGTCCGTGAAGAGCAGGTTCAGTATGAGAGCTTTGTCTCATATTTCCTCTACGCCTGCGAGGAAGCGATGTCGGCCTTCGCCGACCGGCCCGAATGGCTGGCCTCCTGCGAATACGACCTCAGGCCGCATCTGCCGTTCCTGTGCGCCAAAAACGCGGGTGAGCCGGCCTACCTCGCGACCTACGGCGCCGACACCCAGCAATGGGTGAAGGCATCGATGAAAACCGCCAGCGTCACGCCGCCCGACTGCAAGCTGGGAAAGACTTGAGACCATGACCAAGCTCATCGTCGATGGCAAAGAGATCGATGTTCCGCCGGAGTACACGCTGCTGCAGGCGTGCGAGGTCGCGGGCGCCGAAATTCCGCGCTTCTGCTATCACGAGCGGCTGTCGATCGCCGGCAATTGCCGGATGTGCCTGGTGGAGGTGAAGGGCGGCCCGAAGCCGGTGGCAAGCTGCGCCTGGGCCGTGCGCGATTGCCGGCCCGGCCCGAAAGGTGAGCCGCCGGAAATCTCGACGCGTTCGCCGATGGTGAAGAAGGCGCGTGAAGGCGTGATGGAATTCCTTCTGATCAACCATCCGCTCGACTGCCCGATCTGCGATCAGGGCGGCGAATGCGACCTGCAGGACCAGGCGATGGGCTATGGTGTCGACACCAGCCGTTTCGCCGAGAACAAGCGCGCGGTGGAAGACAAATATCTCGGCGCGCTGGTCAAGACCTCGATGAACCGCTGCATCCAGTGCACGCGCTGCGTCCGTTTCTCCGCCGAGGTTTGCGGCGCGCCGGAAATGGGCGCGACCGGCCGCGGCGAGGACATGGAAATCACCACCTATCTGGAGCACGCGCTGACCTCGGAGCTGCAGGGCAATCTGGTCGATATCTGCCCGGTCGGCGCCCTGACCTCAAAACCCTACGCGTTCGCCGCCCGGCCCTGGGAGCTCGGCAAGACCCAATCGATCGACGTGATGGACGGCATAGGCTCGGCGATCCGCGTCGACACACGCGGGCGCGAGGTGATGCGGATCCTGCCGCGGATCAACGAAACCGTGAACGAGGAGTGGATTTCCGACAAGACGCGTCACGTCGTCGACGGCCTGCGCACGCAACGGCTCGATCGCCCCTACATCCGCGATAACGGCAAGCTCTGCGCCGCTTCGTGGTTCGAGGCGTTCGGCGCGATCGCGGCCAAGGCCGGCCGCATCCACGGCAAGCGGATCGGGGCGATCGCCGGCGATCTCGCAGCCGTCGAGGAGATGTTCGCGCTCAAGGAGCTGCTTGCCAAATGCGGCTCCGCCAATCTCGCGGTGCAGGGTGGCGACTCCTTCGATGCCAAGGCTGGCCGCGCATCCTATATCTTCAATCCGACCATTGCCGGCATCGATCAGGCGGATGCGCTCTTGATCATCGGCTCGAACCCGCGCAAGGAGGCCGCTGTTCTCAACGCGCGCATCCGCAAGCGCTGGCGCTCGGGGCAGCTCAAGATCGGGCTGATCGGCGCCAAGGCCGATCTCACCTACGCCTATGATTATCTGGGCGCCGGCGCGGATTCGCTCGCCGCACTCGCAAGCGGCAAGGGATCGTTCGCCGACGTGCTGAAGAACGCCAAGAACCCGATCGTGCTGGTCGGCACTGGCGCCGCCGCGCGGCATGACGGCGGGGCCGTGCTCGCGCTCGCGGCCAAGCTCGCGCTCGCGGTCGGCGCGGTCAAGGACGGCTGGAACGGCTTTGCCGTGCTGCACGATACGGCTTCGCGTGTCGGCGCGCTCGATATCGGCTTCGCGCCGGGGACGGGTGGCCTGACCGCGGCGCAGATGACGACATTCGGCACGCTCGACGTGCTGTTCCTGCTCGGCGCCGATGAGATCAAGGTGCCGGACGACACCTTCGTGGTCTATATCGGCACCCATGGCGACAAGGGCGCGCATCGCGCCGACGTGATCCTGCCCGCTGCCGCCTATACCGAAAAAACCGGCATCTATGTCAATACGGAGGGGCGGGTGCAGATCGCGGGCCGCGCGGCGTTCCCGCCCGGCGAGGCGCGGGAAGACTGGGCGATCATCCGCGCGCTGTCGGAGGTGCTGGGCAAGAAGCTGCCCTATGACTCCCTTGGCGCGTTGCGGCAGGCGATCTTCAAGACCGCGCCGCATCTGATGCGCGTCGACCAGATCGCAGCAGGCGACGCGGCCGATATCAAGACGCTCGGCGGCAAGGGCGGCACGACAGAGAAGGCGCCGTTCAAGTCGACGGTGGACGATTTCTACCTGACCAACCCGATCGCGCGGGCGTCTGCGGTGATGGCGGAATGCTCGCGGCTCGCCTCCGGGCAAATGCTGACGGCAGCGGAGTAAAGCGATGAAGGTGATCGGCCTCATCGGCGGCATGAGTTGCGAGTCGACCGCGCATTATTATGCGCGGCTGAACGAGCGCGTGCGGGCCGCGCTCGGCGGATTGCATTCGGCCGAGATCCTGATGTGGTCGGTCGATTTTGCCCCGATCGCCGCGATGCAGGCGGAAGGCCGCTGGCAGGACGCGGGCAGGCAGCTGGCCGGCATTGCCAAGAGACTGGAACAGGCCGGCGCAGATGTGCTGGTGCTGGCCACCAACACCATGCACAAGGTCGCCGATACGATCGAGGCCGCGGTCGGCATCCCGTTCCTGCATATCGCAGACGCGACGGCATTGAAAATCCGCGCCGCCGGCCTGCGCCGGCCTGCGATCATGGCGACGCGCTTCACGATGGAACAGGATTTCTATACCGGCCGGCTGCGCGACAAATTCGGCCTGGAAACACTGATTCCGGACGAAGCCGATCGGGCGCTCATGCACCAAATCATATATGATGAGTTGTGCGTCGGGCGCGTGACCGAGACCTCGCGGGCTGCCTTTGTCGACGTGGCGCAGCGCCTTGCGGCCAAAGGAGCGGACTGTCTCGTTCTCGGCTGCACGGAGGTCGGCATGCTCCTGGACGAGCGCAACGCGCCGCTTCCGATCTTTGACACGACCCTGATCCATGCCGATGCCGCCGTGAGCTTCGCGCTCGGCTTCGTCCCAACCGCGCAAGCAGCGGAATGAGCGTGACCTGATGGCTGATTTCTTCGCAAGCGCATTCTGGACCGGCTTCCTCTGGCCGCTGATCGTGATGGTCGCGGAAAGCGTGCTCATGCTCGTCGTGCTCCTGATCGCGATCGCCTACATCCTGTTGGCTGACCGCAAGATCTGGGCCGCGGTGCAGATCAGGCGCGGCCCCAACGTGGTCGGCCCGTGGGGACTGTTTCAGTCCTTCGCCGATCTCTTGAAATTCGTGCTGAAGGAGCCGATCATCCCGGCAGGCGCCAACAAGGGCGTCTTCCTGCTCGCGCCGCTCGTCTCCTGCGTGCTCGCGCTGGCGGCCTGGGCGGTGATCCCGACCAATCTCGGCTGGGCGATCGCCGATATCAATGTCGGCGTCCTCTATATCTTCGCGATCTCCTCGCTGTCGATCTACGGCATCATCATGGCCGGCTGGTCGTCGAACTCGAAATATCCGTTCCTCGCGGCGCTTCGCTCGGCGGCGCAGATGGTGAGCTACGAGGTCTCGATCGGCTTCGTCATGATCACGGTGCTGTTGTGCGCCGGCACGCTCAACCTCTCGGGTGTGGTCGACGCGCAGAAGATGCATGGCTTTGCGAGCCTGATCGGCCTGCCGCAGCTCACCATCCTGAACTGGTATGTGTGGCCGCTGTTTCCGATGTTCGCGGTGTTCTACGTCTCGGCGCTGGCGGAAACCAACCGCCCGCCCTTCGACCTCGTGGAAGCCGAATCCGAGCTGGTCGCGGGGTTCATGGTCGAATACGGCTCCACGCCGTATCTCCTGTTCATGCTCGGCGAATATGTCGCGATCACCACGATGTGCGCGATGGCGACGATCCTGTTCCTGGGCGGCTGGCTGCCGCCGGTGGACTTGCCACCTTTCAACTGGATCCCCGGGGTGATCTGGTTCTCGCTGAAATTGTTTTTCATGTTCTTCCTGTTTGCGATGGCGAAAGCGATCGTGCCGCGCTACCGCTACGATCAACTGATGCGGCTCGGCTGGAAGGTGTTCCTGCCGCTGTCGCTGGCGATGGTTGTCGTCGTCGCCGGCGTGCTGCATTTCGCCGACATCGCGCCGAAATGAGGTCGCCATGAGTATCAATGTCAACGCCACCGCTCGTTCGCTGCTGCTGTCCGAATTCGTATCGGCGTTCTTTCTCGCCATGCGCTATTTCTTCCAGCCGAAGCCGACGCTGAACTATCCGTTCGAGAAGGGGCCGATCTCGCCGCGCTTCCGCGGCGAGCACGCGTTGCGCCGCTATCCCAACGGCGAAGAGCGCTGCATCGCCTGCAAGCTGTGCGAGGCGATCTGCCCGGCGCAGGCGATCACGATCGAGGCTGGCCCGCGCCGCAACGACGGCACCCGCCGCGCGGTACGCTACGACATCGACATGGTGAAGTGCATCTATTGCGGGCTGTGCCAGGAGGCCTGCCCGGTCGATGCCATCGTCGAAGGACCGAATTTCGAATTCGCGACCGAGACCCGCGAGGAACTCTATTATGACAAGGCGAAACTGCTCGCCAATGGCGACCGCTGGGAGCGCGAGATTGCGAAATCGATCGAACTCGACGCGCCGTACCGGTGAGGGGATGAATTTGGATTTGATGATGCACTCTTTGGCCCCCGGCACGGTGTGCCCTCTCCCCCCTTGCGGGGGAGAGTTGGAGAGGGGGGTAAGCCCCGGGTTCGGTGCGCGTGGCTTACCCCCCTCCCTAGCCCTCCCCCGCAAGGGGGGAGGAAACGTGGCTGTGTTCGCCGCGCATCTTTCCACGTCATTCCGGGGCGCGCCAAGCGCGAACCCGAAATCTCGAGATTCCGGGTCTGGTCCGGAGCCTGTCATCGGGCCGCGCTCCGCGCGGACCCGTTGGGACCATCCCGGAATGACGAGAGGGATATTCGCATGATCGTCCCCGCGCTGTTCTTCTATCTCTTCGCCGGCATCTGCGTGGCGTCCGCGGTGATGGTGATCGTGTCGCGCAATCCCGTGCACTCCGTGCTGTTCCTGATCCTGGCTTTCGTTAACGCATCTGGCTTGTTCGTGCTGATGGGCGCCGAGTTTCTGGCGATGATCCTGATCGTGGTCTATGTCGGCGCCGTCGCGGTGCTGTTCCTGTTCGTCATCATGATGCTCGACGTCGACTTTGCCGAGCTACGCGAGGGCTTTCTGGAATATCTGCCGATCGGGCTTGTGATCGGCGGGATCTTCATGGCGGAGCTGCTGCTTGTCGGCGGCGGCTGGGTCATCACGCCCGGCACGGCGAAATCGATCACGGCGGCGATCCCCGCCAATGTCAGCAATACCGAGGCGCTCGGCCTCGTGATCTATACGAAGTACATTTACTACTTCCAGCTTGCGGGCATGGTGCTCCTGGTCGCGATGGTCGGCGCCATCGTGCTGACCTTGCGCCACAAGGCGAGTGTCAAGCGGCAGGACATCAATGTGCAGAACGCGCGCACACCCGAGCTTGCCATGACCGTGCGCAAGGTGGCCTCGGGACAGGGGCTGTTGGACACCGACGCGGCGGAGTGGGTGAAATGACGATCGGGCTCGGACACTACCTCGCGGTCGGCGCGATCCTGTTCACGCTCGGGATTCTCGGCATCTTCCTGAACCGCAAGAACATCATCGTCATCTTGATGTCGATCGAGCTGATCCTGCTCGCAGTCAACATCAACCTCGTGGCGTTCTCGAGCTTCCTGGGCGACATCGTCGGCCAGGTCTTTGCGCTGCTGGTGCTAACGGTCGCCGCTGCGGAAGCCGCGATCGGCCTGGCGATCCTGGTGGTCTATTTCCGCAACCGCGGCTCGATCGCGGTTGAGGACGTCAATCTGATGAAGGGCTAACCCACCTATGGTCCAGGCAATCGTTTTCCTGCCGCTGCTGGGCGCCATTCTCGCCGGCCTGATCGCGCTGTTCGGGGCGCATGCGCGCAACCCGGGCGGCGACAGTGTCGGGCATCATGATGACGCGCACGGCGCTGATGCCCACGCGTCGCTTGCCCACGACAATGATGATGACGATCACGGCCACGACGACCATCACGCCGCGGAGCCGCCGGCGGCAGGTTCGCGCGCGGCCGAACTGATCACGACGGGGCTGTTGTTCGTCTCCGCGGCGCTGTCCTGGGTGACGCTGGTCGATGTCGGCTTCATGCATCATGACGCGCGGATCGCGCTGTTTCCCTGGATCAACTCCGGCGACCTGCAGGTCTCGTGGGCGCTGCGCGTCGATACGCTGACCGCGGTGATGCTGGTCGTGGTCAACACCGTTTCCTCGCTCGTGCATCTCTATTCGATCGGCTATATGGACGAGGATCCTTATCGGCCGCGTTTTTTCGGCTATCTCTCGCTGTTCACCTTCGCGATGCTGATGCTGGTGACGGCGGACAATCTGGTGCAACTCTTCTTCGGCTGGGAAGGGGTGGGGCTCGCGAGCTATCTCCTGATCGGCTTCTGGTACCAGAAGCCGTCGGCGAACGCCGCCGCGATCAAGGCCTTCGTGGTCAACCGGGTCGGCGATTTCGGCTTCGCGCTCGGCATCTTCGCCGTCTTCGCGATGATCGGCTCGACCGATCTCGAGACCATCTTCGCGGGCGCCCCCGGTCTTGCCGGCAAGACCATCGATTTTCTCGGCTGGCATGCCGATGCGCTGACGCTGATCTGCCTGCTGCTGTTCATGGGCGCGATGGGCAAATCCGCCCAGTTTCTGCTGCACACCTGGCTGCCCGACGCGATGGAAGGACCGACGCCGGTCTCCGCACTGATTCATGCCGCGACCATGGTGACCGCCGGCGTCTTCATGGTGGCGCGGCTGTCGCCCTTGTTTGAACTCGCCCCGAACGCACAGGCCGTGGTGATGTTCTTCGGCGCGACCACCGCCTTCTTCGCCGCGACCATCGGGCTCGTGCAGAATGACATCAAGCGCATCGTCGCTTATTCGACCTGTTCGCAGCTTGGCTACATGTTCGTGGCGATGGGAGCGGGCGCCTATTCGGTCGGGATGTTCCATCTGTTCACGCACGCCTTCTTCAAGGCGCTCTTGTTCCTAGGCTCAGGTTCGGTGATCTATGCGATGCATCACGAGCAGGACATCCGCAACATGGGCGGGCTGTGGCGCAAGATCCCCTACACCTTCGCCGTGATGTGCATCGGCACGATGGCGTTGACGGGCGTCCCCGGGTTTGCGGGGTTCTTCTCCAAAGACGCGATCATCGAATCCGCCTATGCGTCGCATAATCCGGTGGGCACTTACGCCTACGTCCTGACCGTCGCTGCCGCCGGTCTGACCTCATTCTATTCCTGGCGCCTGATCTTCAAGACCTTCTTTGGCGAACCTCACGATGAGGAGCATTACGAAGCCGCCCATGAGAGCCCGCTCTGGATGCTGATCCCGATCGGCGTGCTCGCGGCCGGTTCGATCCTGTCGGGCTTTCCGTTCAAGGAATTGTTCGCCGGTCACGGCGTCGAGGAGTTCTTCCGCGACTCCGTGAAGATGAACCCGCACATCATCGAAGACATGGAGCACATGCCGCCTTTGCTGGGATTGCTGCCGTTCGTGATGATGGTGACCGGCGCGGTGATCTCCTATCTCTTCTACATCCAGCGGCCCTATATTCCCAAGCAACTGGCAGCCGAGCACCCGATGCTCTACCAGTTCCTGCTCAATAAATGGTATTTCGACGAGCTCTACGATTTCATCTTCGTGCGGCCTGCGAAATGGATCGGGCGCACGCTGTGGAAGGTTGGCGACGGCTATCTGATCGACGGTTTCGGGCCGGATGGCGTGTCGGCGCGCGTGCTCGATGTCACGCGTAACGTCGTGAAGATCCAGACCGGTTATCTCTATCACTACGCTTTTGCGATGCTGATCGGGGTGGCCGGATTGATCACCTGGTTCATGTTCGGCTTTGGAGGCCAGTAAATGACGACCTGGCCGATTCTTTCCGTCGTAACCTTCCTTCCTGTCGTCGGAGCGCTGTTGATCTACCTCGTCCGCGGCGACGATGATGCCGCGCGGCGCAATGCGCGCTGGATCGCGCTGTGGACCACGCTGGTCACCTTCGCCGTGTCGCTGCTGTTGGTCTGGCGTTTCGACTCCGGCGTGACGGACTTCCAGTTCGTTGAGAAAACCTCGTGGCTCGCGAGCGGCATCACCTACCATATGGGCGTTGACGGCATCTCGCTGCCATTCGTGATCCTGACCACGACGTTGATGCCGTTCTGCATCATCGCAAGCTGGAAGTCGGTGACGGTCCGGGTGCGCGAATACATGATGGCGTTCCTGATCTTGGAAACGCTGATGATCGGCACCTTCTGTGCGCTCGACCTCGTGCTGTTCTACTTGTTCTTCGAGGGCGGCCTGATCCCGATGTTCCTGATCATCGGGGTCTGGGGCGGCCCGCGCCGGGTCTACGCGTCCTTCAAGTTCTTCCTCTACACGCTGCTCGGCTCGGTCTTGATGCTGCTGGCGATCATGGCGCTGTATTGGAACGGCGGCACCACCGATATTCCGGCTCTGATGCACACCGCCGTGCCGCGCTCGCTGCAGACGTGGGCGTGGCTTGCGTTCTTCGCCTCTTTTGCAGTCAAGATGCCGATGTGGCCGGTCCATACCTGGCTGCCGGACGCGCATGTCGAGGCGCCGACAGCGGGCTCGGTGATCCTTGCCGCGATCCTTTTGAAGATGGGCGGCTACGGCTTCCTGCGCTTCTCGCTGCCGATGTTCCCGCTGGCCTCGCACGATTTCGCGCCGCTGATCTATTCGCTGTCCGTCATCGCCATCATCTACACCTCGCTGGTGGCGCTGATGCAGAAGGACATGAAGAAGCTGATCGCCTATTCCTCGGTAGCCCACATGGGCTTCGTCACCATGGGCATTTTCGCCGGCACCATGCAGGGCGTCGCCGGCGGCGTGTTCCAGATGATCTCGCATGGCATCGTCTCTGGCGCGCTGTTCCTCTGCGTCGGCGTGGTCTACGACCGCATGCATACCCGCGAGATCGCCGCCTATGGCGGGCTGGTGAACCGGATGCCGCTCTACGCGCTGGTGTTCATGGTCTTCACCATGGCCAATGTCGGGCTGCCCGGCACATCCGGCTTCGTCGGCGAGTTCATGACGCTGCTCGGCACCTTCAAGGTCTCGATCCCGACGGCGTTCTTCGCCACCACCGGCGTGATCCTGTCGGCGGCCTATGCGCTCTGGCTCTATCGCAAGGTCATCTTCGGGGAGCTCGTCAAACCCTCGCTGATGAGCATCAAGGATCTGACGTTCCGCGAATGCCTGACGCTGTTCCCGCTGGTCGCGCTGACGATCCTGTTTGGCGTCTATCCGAAACCGGTGCTCGACATGTCGGCGGCCTCCGTTCAGCAACTCGTCAACAACTACACAAGTGCGGTGACGGCGGTGAAGGCCGCGGCGCTGCTGCAGTAAGAGATACGTCACGTTTTCAAGAGAATTGAAAACGCGCTCGAACAAAGAGAAGGGAGCCTCGGCCAGGACCGGGGCTTTGGATTAGGACCAGGCCATGAGCTTTGAGACCGCGGGCTATCAACTGCTGCCGGTAATGCCCGAACTGGTGCTGGCGCTCGGCGCCATGGTGCTGTTGATGCTCGGCGCTTATCGCGGCGGGCAGGGCACGACCGCGCTCGTTACCGGGCTCGCCGTGTGCCTTCTGGTCGCGACCGGCGTGCTGGAATTGATGTTGCCTGCCGGCAAGCTCGTAACCTTCGGCGGCAGCTTCATCGTCGATGACTTTGCCCGCTTCCTGAAGATCCTGGCGCTGATCGGCTCGGTCGCGACGCTTGTCCTGTCGGTGGAATTTCTGTCCGATCCGTCGCGGCGCATCTTCGAGTATGCGATCCTGGTGTTGCTCTCGACGCTCGGCATGATGGTCCTGATCTCGGCCGGCGACCTGATCGCGCTCTATCTCGGGCTCGAATTGATGTCGCTCGCGCTCTACGTGGTCGCGGCCAGCAACCGCGACAACGCGAAATCGACCGAAGCGGGATTGAAATATTTCGTGCTGGGCGCGCTGTCGTCGGGGATGCTGCTGTATGGCGCTTCGTTGATCTATGGCTTCACCGGCACCGTCAGTTTCGCCGGTATCGCGGCCGCGGCAAAGACCGGCAGCCCCGGCATCGTGTTCGGCCTGGTGTTCCTGCTCGCCGGGCTGTGCTTCAAGGTCTCCGCCGTGCCGTTCCACATGTGGACGCCCGACGTCTATGAGGGCGCGCCGACGCCGGTGACGGCGTTTTTTGCCTCCGCCCCCAAGGTCGCTGCGCTCGCCGTGTTCACCCGCGTGGCGCTCACGGCGTTTCCCGGCATCGTCACGCAGTGGCAGCAGATCGTCGTCTTTGTCGCGATCGCCTCGATGGCGCTCGGATCGTTCGCCGCGATCGGGCAAAGGAACATCAAGCGGCTGATGGCCTACTCATCGATCGGACATATGGGATTTGCGCTGGTGGGCCTGGCCGCGGGAACGGCCGAGGGCGCGCAGGGCGTCCTGGTCTACATCTCGATCTATGTGGCGATGACGCTCGGCAGCTTCGCGGTCATCCTCACCATGAAGCGCAACGGACAGCCGGTCGAGAACATCAGCGATTTCTCGGGGCTCTCGCGCACCAACCCGCTGCTCGCCTTCTTCTTCGCGATGCTGTTGTTCTCGCTGGCCGGCATTCCGCCGCTCGCGGGCTTCTTTGCGAAATGGTACGTCTTCGTCGCGGCGATCAAGGCGAACCTGTTTACGCTCGCCGTGATCGGCGTGCTCACCAGCGTAGTCGGTGCCTACTACTATCTCACCATCGTCAAGGTGATGTATTTCGATGAGCCGCTCGCCAAGCTCGATCCGATGCGTTTGGAGCTGCGCACGGTTTTGGCGGTCGCAGGCCTCTTCAATATCTTCTTCTTCGTCTACCCCGGGCCGCTGGTCAGCATGGCTTCGGCCGCGGCGAAATCGCTGTTTTAGGCGCATGATCCCGAAAAGTGGAACGCGGTTTTCGGAGATGACTATGCGCAAAAATCCCAAATGACGTTCTCGCTCGGTCCACGCGCCGCCGCCGCTAGTTACCAGCTCGCAGCTTTCGATCAGATAGGCTCGACCAACGCGGAGGCGATGTTGCGCGCCCGGGCGGGCGAGCGCGGTCCCATGTGGTTCGTGACATCGGAGCAGACGGCCGGGCGCGGACGGCGGTTTCGGCCGTGGGTCGCGCCGCGTGGCAACCTCGCCAGCAGCATTCTGGAGGTGATGGACGTTGCGCCCGCCTCCGCCGCGACGCTCGGTTTCGCCGCGGGGCTGGCGCTTGAGGCGGCCTTGCGGAAGCTCAGCGTCGAGGCGGCGCTGCGCATGGCGGGTTCGGATGGCCTGAATTTCTCGCTGAAATGGCCGAACGACGTGCTGGCCGGGCGGAGCAAGCTCGCCGGCATCCTGCTGGAGGCCGAGGCGATGGTGGGCGACAGCCTCGCGGTCGTGGTAGGGATCGGCACCAACGTCATTGCCGCGCCCGAGGGCACGCCGACGCCCGCGACCTCGCTGAAAGCGCTGGGCATCGATGTGAGCGCGGAGGACCTGTTTGCCGCTCTCTCGGACGGCTGGGCGGAGTTTCGGGGCATCTGGGACAACGGCCGCGGCTTTGGCGAGATCAGGCGGCTGTGGCTGGAGCGCGCGGCCGGGCTCGGGCAGGCGGTCTCGATCAAATCCGGCAGCGCGCTCATTGAGGGCATTTTTGACACCATCGACGAGCAGGGCTGCATGATCGTGCGCACGACCACTGGCGATCTCGTGCCGATTACGGCGGGTGACGTCTATTTCGGCTCGGTGGCGTCCGCGGGGGCGGTCTGATGGCGCGCCCGGATGAATTGACCTTCGCGCCGCTGGGCGGCGTCGGCGAGATCGGCATGAACCTGTCGATCTATGGCCTTGGCAACCGCCACCAGCGCGCCTGGCTCGCGGTCGACCTCGGCGTCTCCTTCGGCGATGAGGAACATCTGCCGGGCATCGACCTGATCATGCCGGATATCGGCTTTCTTGAGAAGGAGCGGAAGAACCTGGTTGGGCTGGTGCTGACGCACGCCCATGAGGATCATTTCGGCGCCATCATCGACCTCTGGCCGAAGCTGAAATGCCCGATCTACGCGACCAAGTTCAGCGCCGCGCTGTTCGAGGCCAAATGCGAGGCCGAGCCGACCGCGCCGAAAATTCCGGTGACAGTGGTGCCCTCCGGCGGCCGCGTCGATATCGGGCCGTTCAACGTCGAGTTCATTCCGGTCGCGCATTCGATCCCGGAATCGCATGCGCTGGCCATCCACACCGAGATCGGGACCGTGCTGCACACCGGTGACTGGAAGATCGATCCGACCCCGATCATTGGCGTTCCGACCGACGAAAAGCGGCTGCGCGAACTAGGTGAAGCCGGGCTATTGGCCTTGATCGGCGATTCCACCAATGCGGTGCGGGACGGACGGTCTCCCTCGGAAGCCGAGGTCGCCAAGACCATCGCCGCTCTGGTCAAGGAGGCCAAAGGCCGCGTCGCCGTGACCACCTTCGCTTCCAACGTCGCACGCCTGCGTGCGGTGGCCGAGGCCGCGAAATTGGCCGACCGTGAGGTCGTCGTGGTCGGCCGTGCCATGGAGCGCGTGGTGCAGGTGGCGCGCGAAACCGGTTATCTCGACGGCGTGCAGAATTTTCGCGGCGCGGACCTCTATGGGCATTTCCCGCCCGACAGGGTGCTCGCGCTGTGCACGGGCAGCCAAGGCGAGCCGCGGGCGGCACTGGCGCGGATCGCCAATGACGACCATCCGCTGGTCACGCTGAACAAGGGCGACAGCGTGATCTTTTCCTCGCGTACCATTCCCGGCAACGAGAAGGCGGTGGGCGCGATCATCAACGGCCTGATCGACCAGGGCGTCGAGATCATTACCGACCGCACCCATCTTGTGCATGTCTCCGGCCATCCGCGCCGCGACGAGCTCCGCGACATGATCGCCTGGACCCGACCGCAGCTCCTGATCCCGGTTCACGGCGAGGCGCTGCATCTGCACGAGCATGCGCGGCTCGCGCGCGCTGCGGGCGTCCCCAAGGTGTTGACCTGCCGCAATGGCGATCTGGTCAGGCTCGGGCCGGGCGAGCCCGGCATCATCGACAAATTGCCGTCGGGGCGGCTCTACAAGGACGGCACCATCCTGGAGGACTCCAAGTCCCGCGCGGTGATCGAGCGACGGCGGATGGGCTTTGCAGGCTGCGTCTTTGTCGCGGTCGCCATGACCGAAAAAGGCGAGCTTGCCGAGGATCCGGAGGTTGATCTTGTCGGCATCCCCGAGAAGAATATGGCCGGCGAGGAGCTCGACGACATCGTCTACGATGTCGTGGTCTCCACCGTCGAGAACCTGCCGCGGGCGCGACGGCGCGATCCCGGCGCGCTCGCCGAGTCGGTGCGCCGGGCGGTGCGCGGGACGCTGAACGAGCATTGGGGCAAGAAGCCGCTCTGCCTCGTTCACGTCATCGAGGTGTAGAGCATGATCCGGAAAAGCATGCCCTCGGGCCACGACCCGATGGGTGGGAACCGGTTTTCCCTCGCGACAAACGCGGAACGCGTTTGCGCGGAGATCATGCTCAAACAAAAAGCTAGAGCGCGATGACGCGCTCTAGCGCGCGTTCGGGAACGACGGGCTCGCGGGTTTGCAGTACGCGCAGTTTGCGACAAGCAAACGGTCTGTGGGGAGCAAGCGGTTTGCGGCACGCAAACGAGAAGACGGAGGAAACCATGCTAGGCCGGCTCAATCATGTCGCGATCGCGGTCAAGGACGCCGAGAAGGCCGCCAGGATCTACGGCGCGGCCTTCGGCGCCGAGATTTCCAAAGCCGTGCCGCTGCCCGAGCATGGCGTCATCACGGTGTTCGTGACGCTGCCCAACACCAAGATCGAATTTATCCAGCCGCTCGGGGAGGGGTCTCCGATCGCCAAATTCCTGGAGCGCAACGCCGACGGCGGTATCCACCACGTCTGCTATGAGGTGATCGACATCATCGCCTCGCGCGACACGCTGATCAAGGAAGGGGCGCGGGTCTTGGGCGACGGCCAGCCCAAGATCGGCGCGCACGGCAAGCCCGTGCTGTTTTTGCATCCGAAGGATTTTTCGGGCGCGCTGGTCGAGATCGAACAGTCCTGAGCAAGAACGGGGTGCGTGCACGATGGTCTATACGATCTCGACCTGGTTTGCGATCTACTTCGTGCTGTGGTGGGTCACGTTGTTCGTGACGCTGCCGTTCGGCGTGCGCAGCCAGCACGAGGACGGCGTCGGCGCGCCCGGCACCGATCCCGGCGCACCGATCGCAACCCTGATGGGCCGCAAGATGATCTGGACCACGGCCATTTCGGCGGTGATCTTCGCGGCTGGCATGTTTGCTTATAATGCCGGCTATCTTTCCGTGGAGAGATTGTCGAAGCTGATGGGGATGCCGTTCTAACCATCTGTTTGCTGCGTTGAGTTTTGGGGGAAGCAATGATGTTTCAGCGGATCGCAATCGCGCTTTTTGTCCTGTTCGCGGCCGGTCTCGGCGCAGCCTTCTACATCGACTGGCGGCTTTCCGTTCAGGTCCGGACCCTTAAAGCCTTCGTCGAGGGTTATGTGTTCGCGGAAGCGGTCGCGGCCTGCGAAAAGGCGCCGAGCTCGACGCCGTTCAGATGGAGCGGCGGCAAGAACACCTCGATCGTCGGCTTGAACTCGGTCAAGCTCGACAAGTACAATGTCACCGCGAGCTATACGCTCGTCGCCGACAGCGTCTTTTGCGACTACGATCCGATCAAGCGAAAGGCCGACATCGGCTCGAACTTCCTCGAACGGGAGTGAAGCTGTTGGGCGTCGCTCAACCAGCCGAATACCGAATCCTGCGGGAGGCCGATCTGCGGGATTACCTCGCAGGGCTTCCATCGGTTGCCGCGCGGCTCGGGGGATCGCCGGCCGCCTGGTCGATCAGCGAGGTCGGCGACGGCAACCTCAACCTCGTGTTCATCGTCAAGGGGACAAAAGGCGGCGCCGCCGTGAAGCAGGCGCTGCCCTATGTACGCCTGGTCGGCGAGAGCTGGCCGCTGCCGCTCTCGCGCTCGCACTATGAATATCTGGCGCTCACGCACCAGGCGCGGCTGGCGCCCGGACTGGTGCCGGCCGTGCTGCACCACGATGAGGCGCTCGCGCTGGTCGCGATGGAACTGTTGGAGCCGCACATGATCATGCGCAAGGGGCTGATCTCCGGCACCCTTTATCCGCGCTTCGTCGACGACATCACGACCTTCATGGCGCGGACACTGTTCTTCACCTCGGACCTCGCCTGTCCTGCCGCGGAGAAGAAGGAGGGCATCGCCGCGTTCGCCGGCAACCACGCGCTGTGCAGGATCACCGAGGATCTGATCTTCACCGATCCCTACCGCGACGCCGCGCAGAACCGCTGGACCTCGCCGTGGCTCGATGCGACCGCCGCGCGCTTCCGCGAAGACCTCGACGCGCATGTCGCGATCTCGCGGCTCAAGCTGAAGTTTTTGGGCAGCCCGGAAGCCCTGGTTCACGGCGACCTGCACACCGGATCGATCATGGTGACCGAAAGCGAGACGCGGGTGATCGATCCCGAATTCGCATTTTACGGACCGATGGGTTTCGATATCGGCGCCGTCCTCGCCAACCTCATCATGAGCTATTTCGCCTCCGCCGGTCACGAGCGTTCGGCGGGTGAGCGGCGCGCGTTCGAGGCGTGGATTTCGCAGACGATCGAAGACGCGTGGTGTGAATTTGCGCGCAAATTCCTGGAACTTTGGCGGAGCGAGGCCAGGGGCGACGCCTATCCCGCGACGCTGTTTTCGGGCGCGGCAGGCGCGGCGCGTCTTGAGACGGAGCGGCACGCCTATATTGAGCGGCTGTTCGGGGACACGGTTGGATTTTCCGCGGCAAAGATCATCCGCCGTATCCTGGGCTTGGCGCACAATATCGATTTCGAGTGGATCGAGGACACGAAACTTCGGGCGGTTTGCGAGGCGCGGAGCCTGCGGCTCGCGCGCGCGATGCTGGTGGACACGCCGGCTTTCTCCACTGTCGGCGCGCTGACAAAAGCGGCGCGCGAGCTGCGCGGCTGGCTGCCGGAGTTTTAGCGCTCAATCCACGGCCTTGGCGCGGAGCCGCTGCGCATAGACGTTGATGACGAGTGCTGCGAGCAGAATGAGGCCGCGGATCAATATCTTCAGGAAGCTGTCGATATTGACGTGGTCGAGCCCGTTATTGAGGACGCCGAGCACGAACAGCCCGACGATCGTGTTGCCGATGCCGCCACGTCCGCCGAACAGGCTGGTGCCGCCGACCACGACGGCGGCGATCGAATCCAGGAGATAAGTATCGAACTCGTTCTGCTGCGCGCTGCCGAAATGCGCCACGCCCAGCATGCCGCCGATCCCCGCGCAGACCGCCGCGATGACCATCACGCCGCCGAGGATCAGATTGACGTTAAGGCCGGAATATTCGGCCGCCTCGCGGTTGCCGCCGACCATATAAACGTAACGCCCGAAACGCGTATAGGTCAGCACCAGATGGCCGCCGAGCAGCATGAGGGCCGCGACGATCACGATCCAGGGGATGCCGCCGATTGATGCCGAGCCGAGCGTCGTGATCAGATCCGGCACCTTGTAGGCAATCTGGCCGCGCACGAGGAGCGCCGATATGCCGGCCGCGATCTGCATCATCGCCAGCGTCATGATGAAGGACGGAATTCCGATCACCGTGAGACCGAACGCGTTGACGAGGCCGAGCAGGGCACAGAGCAACAGCGCAAGCAGGATCGCGGCCCATCCGGCCATCGGGACGTTGGCGATGTTCACATAGGAGTCCTGCTGGGTGAAATAGGCGACCGCGATGCCGGTAACGTTGGCAATGCTCGCGATCGAAAGATCGATCTCCGCGCAGAGGATCACGAAGGTGAGGCCGACGGCGATGATGCCCGTCACGGAGACCTGGGTCAGGATGTTGCCGACATTGTCGAGCGTCGCGAAGGAGGGACTGGCGACAGCGAAGAAAGCGCTGAGGAGGATCAGCGTCAGGAACGGCGCGATGTTGCGCATTTGGGAGCGCACGATCGCGGCGATCTTTCGTTGCGGCGTCCTGCTCGCGGAAGACACTGTCACCCCTTCGCTGGCCGCCATGTCTGTCTCCCTACGCCGCTTCCAAGAGGCGGTCTTTGCTGATCGTCTCGCCTGCGAATTCGCGGACCACGCTGCCGCGCTTCAGCACGATGATGCGGTCGGCGAGCGACAGCACCGTTTCCGGCTCGGTCGACAGCACGATGATGGCGAGACCCTTCGCGCGTAGATCGCGGATGATGTGGATGACGTCGTTCTTCGCGCCGACGTCCATGCCGCGCGTCGGCTCGCACAGCACCAGGACGCGTGGCGGAAAACTGAGCCATTTCGCCAGCGCGACCTTCTGTTGATTGCCGCCGGAGAGCATGCCGAGGTCGAGTTCGACGGCTGCCGGCCTGATCTGCAATTGGTCGACCTGCCTCTCGGCAAGGGCGCGTTCGCGCACGGGTTTGAGAAACAGCGATGAGATGCGATCGAGAATGCTGATCGAGATGTTCTTGTAGACTGGCTCCTGGTGGAACAGCATGGCGCGGCGGCTCTCGGGGACGAAGGCGATGCCGGCCTGCCGCGCATCGGCGGTGCTGCGGAAGGATTTTTGGCCGCCCGCAACGGCCAGCGCGCCGCCATCCGGCTTAAGCTTGCCGAACAGGATCCGCGCCAGTTCGAGCTGGCCGCATCCCATGAAGCCATAGATGCCGAGCACCTCGCCGGACCGTACCTTGAAGGAAACGTCGCGAAGGCTGCGGGAGAGCGAGAGCTGGTCTGCGGTCAGCACGACGGGCTGTTTGCTCGGCGGCGGCAGCGCGATGTCGTGCGCATAGGTCTCTTCCAGCGCCTCGCGGCCCTTGCCGATCATCGCCTCGATCAGGGCTGCCTTATTGGTGTCAGCGGCTTGCGCCTCGGCGACCTTCCGTCCATTGCGGAACACTGTCACCGTGTCGGAGACGCGCAGGATGTCCTCGATGAAATGCGAAATGAAGACGATGGCGGAGCCTTCGTCCCGCAGCCGGCGCAAGGTCGAAAACAACCGCTCCACTTCCGGCGGCGACAGCGCCGATGTCGGTTCGTCCAGGATGATGATGCGGGCGCCTGAGAACAGCACGCGGGCGATCTCGATCAACTGCTGCAGGCCGATCGGCAGGTCGCCGAGCCGCGACAGCGGGTCGACGTCGATGCCGAAGCGCGCGAGCTGCTCGCCCGCCTCGCGCGCCATGCGGCGCCATTGCACGAGGCCGAAGCGATTGGTCGGTTGGCTGCCTAGAAACACGTTCTCGGCCACTGTCAGATCAGGGGCAACGCTGAGTTCCTGATGCACCATGGCGATGCCGGCCGCGTGCGCGTCACGCGCGGAACGAAAGCGTCTCTCTTGCCCGTCGAGCAGGAAACGGCCGGAGAATTCCGGATGCACGCCGGCGATAATCTTCATCAGCGTGCTCTTCCCCGCGCCGTTTTCGCCGACGAGACCATGGATCTCGCCGGCGGACAGTGCGAAGTCGACCCCACGAAGTGCCTCGACGCCGCCGAAGGCCTTTGTGATTCCCTGCAGTTCGAGGATGGGTGGGCGGCCTTGCGGCATGGGAGCTCAGATCAGGAAATGATCCTCCATCCACTGCATGCCGGCCGCGTTGGCCTTGGTGACGACCGGGCCGTCGGTCACGACGCTCTTCGGAATGCCCTTCTCGCTCTTTTCGCCTGCGGTCACGGCGGCGACGCCCGCGACGATGGCGCCGCCATGGATGCGGCAGGAGGGATTGCGGACGGTTGCGAACATCCGGCCTTCGCTCACCGCCTGGATCGCCGGCGGCATGGCGTCGACCCCGCCGATCAGGATGTTGGTGCGGTTATGCGCCTTCATGATGTTGTAGGCGGCGAGCGCCATGTCGTCGTTGTGGAAGAAGGCCGCGTTGATCTCTGGGTATTTGGTGAGATAGGTCTCCCACAGCCGCGCCGTCTTTGAGACGTCCCAATCCGCCGGCTGGGTGTCGAGCACTTCGATGTTCGGGTACTGCTTGATGACCGAATTGAAACCCTTGGCACGGCCCTGCGCGCCGGTATGGCCGAGCGCGCCCTGGGTCATGATCACCTTGCCCTTGCCGCCGATGGCGTTGCAGAGCGCCTGCGTCACCGAAGCGCCCATGAACTCGTTGTCGGGTGCAAGGAAGGAGTGCACGTTGATCTGGTCGAGCGGCGCGATCAGCGTATCCATGTCGATGACGGGAGTGCCGGCATCGATCATCTTCTGCACCGGCTGGGTCAGGGTGCCGATGCCGAACGCCTGGATGGCGACAAAGTCCCACTTCTGCGAGGCCATGTTGTCGATGGCGGCGCGCTGCTTGACGGCGTCAAGCTGACCGTCGAACCAGGTCACCTCGACGTTGAACAATTTGCCCCACCATTCGGCGGCCTGCTTGCCCTGGGCACACCAAGTCGCCTGCAGGCCGGCGTTGGAGAACGCGGCCTTCAGCGGCTTTTCCGAACGGCCCATCTCCGCTGCCAGCCCCGGGCTCACACCCATACCACCGAGCAAGGCCGCAGCCGTGCCGGCGGTCGCGGCAGCCTGAAGAAGATCGCGTCTGGTCGTTGAAGATTTGTCATTCCTGGACATCACTCGTTCCCTTTGAAATCATTTATGACCGGCGGCGTCGTTTCCCGCGCCGCAGAGGAGGGCAGTGTCTCACACTCGCGATGTGACCGCCACCGGCAGATGTTGTGCACCGCCGTTGGTCCTATCTCATCGCGATCCTCTCTGATGGTATGTCCGAAAGAACCTCAGCACACGTGCCGAACGGCTTGATCGAGCTCCGCCAACAATGTCCGCCACGCGTCCTCGATCTCGCCCGACCAGTCGGCGCCAAGAAGCTCGCGCAGCGTATTGGCGATCACGGCGAAGAACGCGACGAACAAGTCGCGCTGTGTGCCGTAAGCATCGTGCAAAACTACCTCGCATTCGATCATGCGAAAATGGCCGCTACGGTCGCCGGTAAAGTCGAGGATCGCTTCGATCGTCAGCGCCAGCATCGAGCCCTTCACGAGATCGCTGCCCTCGGTTCGAAACATCGCTTCGGCCTCGGGGTGTTCGGCAAACAGACGTCGATACACAATCGGCGTCAAGTCCGCGCAAGCGGCTGCGGCCAATTCAAAACTCTGATGGATCGGATTGCTGCGCGTCATGATGCAGCCGTTGCACACGCTTTAGGAAACTTGAAATTCACTTCACGAAAAAAAACATCCACAAAAAGAGACGTTCACGAAAAAAAGAGCAGGGCGGGAGCCCTGCTCGAAAAATTGTGTCGACCCTATTTGTCCCGCGAATTCGATTTGATCTTGATTGGCGGGGCGACGCTGCTTGTGCGCGCCAGGGCTCCTCCCGAGACTTGGACCACCAGACGTTGGTCTTGCGACCGGCCTGCGTCAATATTGGTAGACTAGATTTTTTGTCTTGTCATCATTTTCGGCAACGAATGTTCAAAATTCGAGCAGTTTGCGAAATGATTGGGAAACAGCTCGTTTGACATGCATCTGTATGCACCAATCTGCACGAAGGCGCGAAGAGTGGCGTAAAGGTGAATTTTTTGTGACATAAAAACTCCCGCCGCGACAGATTATTTCATTCCGGCGGTCAAGCAATTAGGTTTTTTTGCGTCGATCGCCCACGTCTAAGGCGGGATCCGCCTCGACTCGTGACTCGGCTAAGATTATGAACGGAGTCGGGCGGGCAGTTCACAGATGCGGCGGCGCTTAGCAAAGTTTCTTCCGATCGTTCTGATCGCGCTGATGGTGCAAATCCTGGCACCGATTGGCGCGTGCTGGGCGGCCGCCTTTGCCAACTCCGATCCGCTGTTGGCGGTTGAAATCTGCCGCAGCGATCCGGCTTCGATGTCCGGACAGACCGATCAGGGCAGCGAGCATCGCGCCCACGACGGTGCCTGCTCGATTTGCTGTGCGGCGCAGGCAAGCGCGTCGTTCGACACACCGCAACCGGTCATCATTGCGACGCCCTATCGCGATGCCGCGCGCGTGGTCTGGCGCGACCATGCACTGGCGCTTTCGCGTCTCCGTGCCGGCTCCAATGCGCAAGCGCGCGGGCCGCCGCTCTCGATGTGAATTTCACGGCCTAGGGCCGTCACGCATTCACAATTCGACAGTTGCGGAGATATCCATGTCTACCCGTCTCTTGCGCGCGGGCCTGCCGGGGCTCGCCATCGCGCTCGTTCCCTTGACGACAAGCCACGCCCACGAAATCGTCGGCAATCGCTTCTTTCCGGCCACCCTTGGCATCGACGATCCCGGGGTCAACGACGAACTTGCCTTTCCCACGGTCGACAGTTTCAAGACCGGCGACGAGCCGCCGGTCCGGCAGCACGATATTTCCGGGGAGTTCTCCAAGCGGATCACCGAGGATTTCGCGATATCGTTCGGCTCGACTTACACCTTCCTCGGCCCGATCGATCCGACGACGGCGGGAGCCAATGGATTCCAAAGCCTCGAGACCACGTTCAAATATCGGGTGTTCAGGAGCATAGAGCATGAGTTTGTGATGTCGGTCGGGCTCAGCGTCGAGTGGGGCGGCACCGGTTCGGCGAACGTCGGCGCGGATCCCTTCAACACCTACACGCCGACGATCTATTTCGGCAAAGGGCTCGGCGATCTCCCCGATACGTTATCCTGGATCAGGCCCGTCGCGATCACCGGCCAGGTGGGTTATGCGATTCCCGGCAGGAACTTCACCACGACGTTCGGCATCGATCCGGATACCGGCGATCAAACCGTCGACACGGAATTCCACCCGCGCGTGCTGAATTGGGGCGCCACGATCCAGTACAGCATGCCCTATCTGAAGTCCGCCGTGATCGATCTCGGCCTGCCGGATTTCATCAATCACCTGATCCCGTTGGTGGAGGCGACCCTGCAGACGCCGGTGGCGAACACGCTGACATCGGGAACCACGACGACCGGCACCATCAATCCTGGCGTCATTTGGGTCGGCAACACGTTCCAGTTCGGCATCGAGGCGTTGATCCCGATCAACCGCCAAAGCGGCAGCAATGTCGGCGTGATCGCGCAATTGCACTATTATCTCGACGACATCGATCCGCGCGGCATCGGCAGACCCATCTTCGGCGGGCCGGTTCAACCTGCCAGCCCCTTTCCAAGGAATTGACCATGCGACGCTCATGTCTGATTCCGATCATCTCGTCCTTGCTCTTGCTCGCGACCGACGCCGCCCGCGCGCATGCATTTCTCGACCACGCCGAGCCGCGCGTCGGCAACAAGGTCGCAACCCCGCCGCGGGAAGTCAGGTTGTGGTTCACCCAGAAACTGGAGTCCGCCTTCAGCACGATCACCGTGACCAACGCAGGCGGTCAGCGCGTGGACACCGGAAAGCCGCGCGTCAGCGGTAGCCAGATGTCCGTCTCGTTGCGACCAGGCGGCACCGGCACGTATCACGTCAACTGGCGCGTGCTGTCGGTGGACACGCATACGACCGACGGCAATTTTACGTTCCAGGTCGGCGAGTAACCCCGAAGATCGGTTCTGATCGTATCGGAACCGATCTTCGATCTTTTGTTTTGGTGCGTCTTTCTTCGCTGGAAGACGCTGGAGCGGAAAACACCAATGAACGTGTTCGGGGTGGATATCGATGTGCCCATGACCGTCATCCGCGCGATCCACTTCGCGGCCACGGCGATCACCGCGGGCGCGCTCACGTTCCGAGCGGTCGTCGCCGAGCCCCCCTTTCGTTCCGCGCGCAAGGCGGGCGCGATGATCGATGCGCAAGTTCGTCTGGTTGCCTGGAGCGGTCTCGCCGTGGCTGTCGTCTCGGGGGCGATCTGGCTCGCATCGCAGACGGCCGCGATGAGCGGCCAGAGCTACGGCGAGGCCCTGATGTCCGGGACGGTGATCACCGTGCTCAATGAGACGCAGTTCGGGCTGGTGTCCAAGATCCGCTTGGGCCTCGCCATCCTGCTCGCGGTTTGTCTGGCCTACGACCGATCGGAAGTGTCGCGCTGGCTTTCGCTGGGGTTGGCTCTCAGCTTTGTCGCGGCCATCGCCTGGACCGGGCATGCCGCGTCGACGCCGCGCAAATTGGGATATCTGCATCTGACAGCCGACGCCTTGCATCTTGCCGCCGCGGCGGCCTGGATCGGCGGGTTGGTGCCGCTCGCGCTGCTGCTTAACGCCGACCGGCGGTCTCAGGTCTCGGCCCGGGCGTCGCTGGATCCCGGCGCGATCAGACGGTTTTCAGCCCTCGGCATCATCAGCGTGGCGACGCTGATCGTATCGGGGGTCATCAATACGTGGATCCTGGTCGGTTCGTTCCGCGGGCTCATTGAGCCCGGATACGGATGGATACTCCTGTTCAAGATTGCCGTATTCTCGATCATGCTGGCGTTCGCGGCAGTCAACCGGTTTTGGCTGACGCCGCGGCTGGCCGCGGCGGCCCCGGCGAGCAGCGCGCGAGGCGATACGCTGCGCGGGCTGACGCGCAACAGCCTCATCGAGATCGCCTTGGGCCTCGTAATCTTCGCCGTCGTTGGTGTGCTCGGCACGCTGCATCCCGCCGCTCATCTCATGAAATGACTGCCCAACAATAGGAGAAGGCAAATGCAAATCTTCACGCTCCCATCGATCGCCCGGGCGGCGATACTTGGTGTTTTGGCCGCCTATTGTCTCGCGGCGCCGCCCGCGCGATCCGAGGACGTCAAGGCTGGCGATCTCGTCATCACCCAGGCCTGGAGCCGGGCCACGCCGAACGGCGCAAAGATTGGCGGCGGCTATCTCACCATCGAGAACAAGGGCAGCGCGCCGGACCGGTTGCTCGGCGGTTCAGCCGATATCGCAGGCTCGGTTCAGGTGCACGAAATGAGCGTCGACAATGGCGTGATGAAGATGCGCCCGCTCGACAACGGGCTCGCCGTCGAGCCGGGCAAGACCGTGAAGCTCGCGCCGGGCGGTCATCATCTGATGCTGCTCGACCTGAAGGGCGCGTTGAAGCAGGGCGACAAGCTGCCGATCGTGCTGGAATTTGAAAAGGCCGGCAAGGTGACGGTGTCATTCGACGTGCAGGGCGTGGGTGCGCCGGGCCCGGCCGGTGCGGCCAAGTCGGGTAGTCAGTCGGGTGGTCAGATGGAGATGAAGAAGATGAAAGACCCTTCCGGCATGAAGATGTGAGGGGCGCACGAGGGCCGGCCGTCTGTCGCTTCTGACCGCGCTCGCCGGCTTGATGAGCTTTCCGGGGTCGGCAACGCCACTGGCGCTCCACATTCATTCCGAGAAGGCGATGTTCCAGGTGCTGATTTCGCCGGGCGCGGTCGGCAGCGACGATTTCGTGCTGCAACTGATGTCCGGCGA
>WNGJ01000140.1_pt1 | contig 56806 bp, 58 predicted proteins | sample 5400611 | NCBI WGS metagenome assembly WNGJ01 (sample SAMN13153375, study PRJNA577476) | soil metagenome | isolation source: 40 cm soil or saprolite under Garry oak tree replicate 1 | place: USA:California | collected 2016-06-15 | reverse complement strand
GCATCCGTTCATGCCGGTCTACTTCGGGTCGATCCAACCCGCAATGCTGCGGCGCCTGCTCGAGCGCCACCACGTTGACGGTATCGAGATGAAGTTCACCGTGCCGATTGGCACCCGCCGCCGGCGCGAGCTCGACGAGTTCTATGAGCGCAACCGCGAAAGGCTGGGAGCTCCGATCGGAGGAAGCGACTGCCACTTCGGCGCCCACGACATCGGCCGGGTTCTCACCGCCTATGAAGGCGACTTCCGGACCGCGGTCCGGCTGCGCGCAACAACACCCCAAGCCGGACGCCACGCCGGTCGCGTGCCCCTTGCCCTCGCGCTGCGCCAGCAGTGGACGTCGATGGTCAAGCTACCGCTGAGGCGAGTTTCGGGCCAGCTCTAAAAGAGCTTTGTGCACCGCCGGCGACGCGGCCAGGATGTTTCCGGTCTCCGCCCAGGTGTCGCCACCGGACCAATCGGTGACGCGGCCGCCGACCTCGATCACCAGGGCGGCGCCGGCAGCGACGTCCCAGGTGTTGAGGCCCAGCTCGAAAAATCCGTCAAATGTGCCCGCCGCGGTCCACGCGAGGTCCAGCGCGGCCGCGCCCGCGCGCCGCAAGTCTTCGAAACGCGCAAGAGAGCCTTCCATCACAGACAGATAGCGGGGCAACAGCTTCTTGTTTCGAAATGGAAACCCAGTCGCGACGACTGCATTCGATGGGTCAACCGCGCGCAGCGATGGCAGGCGCTCGCCGTTGAGGGTCGCGCCCTTGCCGCGCGCCGCTGCAAACTCCTTGTCGAAAAACGGCGCGATGACGACGCCGAGCAGTGGCAGGCCGCCATCCAGGAGGCCGACTGAAACTCCGACCGACGGGAAGCCTCGGGTGAAATTCGTGGTGCCGTCAAGCGGGTCAACGGCCCACATGACCCCGGCTCTGGCGCCCCCACGCTCTTCGGCGAGCACAGCTATCCCCGGTGCCTCCCGCGCGAGGACGTCGAGGATCGCGGACTCCGACCGGCGGTCCCACGTGGTGACGTAATCGCCCGCACCTTTGAGGTCTGCCTCTCCGCCAGGCCTGGGCAGACCCGCATCGACCAGCACCCGAGCGCCCGCGCGAGCTGCGCGCAGCGCCACAGGGAGCAGGTCGCTCAGCCCTTCTTGTCCTCTAAGCCGAGGCCGAACATCGCCTCCAGGTCGTGCGCTGAGAACTGCTGGAAGGCGACCATGGTCTGTGTCTTCTCGATCCCGTCGATCCGCGTGAGGTGCTCAATTACGACCTTGGACAGGTCTTCCTGCTCGCGCACCCGGACGATCGCCACAAAATCCCACTCGCCGGTGACGGTATAGACCTCAGCGACACCATCGACTCCGGCCAGGTCTGTGCCGAGGCGGCTCAGCCCTTCGCGTGTCGATTTGACGAGGATGAATGCGGTCAGCACTGGTGCCCGGTCCTGGGTGTCGCGACCGGAGCCAGGGCTCCTGTCGCCTGGCCGTAGCCCCAGACATCCATCTGTCCGTACTCGATGCCGTGGTGGCCGAGGATGGTGCAGATATGCGTCCGGTGATCGTTTCCGTGGTGCATGGCCTGCAGAAGGACGACACCTAATTCCAACCGATAGGCGCCGCCATCACGGTTCTCTTCGATGGCTTCTTCGGGGTTGATCCGCCCCGCGACTTCGATCAGCTGATCCCCGCTGCGCTCGGCGTGCTCCCTCAGGCTGACCGCGCCTGGGAAATCATCGCGTTCGCTGATCCTTGGTTCCCCCTGACCGAAGCGCCTGAGGTATCGCTGCTCGGCTGCGACCAGGTGCATCAGCGTCGAGGCGATCGTGCCGTACGTTCCAACGGAGGTCAACTTCAGCTGGTCGTCGGTCAGTCCCGCACAGACATCGATCAGATGCAGGTTTGCCCAGCGGTTGTAGCGGAAGGCCTCGACCAGGATCGGACCCATATCGCCGATTGTATCGGGTGTTAAGCTGTCAAGGCATGGCCCTTGACACCCTTCAGGCGCGCGGCCGAGCCCTCGCCCTTTACGAGCGCTATGGCGCGCTGCTGACGGATCATCAGCGCAAGGTCGTGGACCTGTACTTGCGCAGCGATTGGTCGCTGGCCGAGATCGCCGAGCACCAGGGCACCTCTCGCGCCGCGGTCCACGACAACGTGCGCCGGTCGACCCAGGCCCTTCAGGAATACGAGCGCCGGCTCGGGCTCCTGTCCGAGGCGGCACGCCGGCGCCGAGCGGTCGAGGCGCTCGAGCGTGACATCGACGGGCTTCGGCGCCGCATCGCTCGCCTGGAAGGAGCGGGCAGCCAATAGATGTTTGAGACGCTCGGAGAGCGGCTGGCATCGGCCCTGAAGAAGATCTCCGGACGCGGAGTCCTGCGGCCGGAAGATGTCGACGTGGGGCTGCGAGAGGTTCGCCTGGCCCTGCTCGAGGCGGATGTCAATTTCAAAGTGGTCAAGGCGTTCGTGGAGCGGGTCCGTGTCCGCCTCCAGGGAGTTGAGGTGGCGCCTGGCCTGACCGCGCCACAGCAGGTGATCAAGGCAGTCAACGAGGAGCTGGTCGAGCTGCTCGGCGGCAATTCAGAGGGCCTGCGGTACGCGGCGGCGCCCCCGACGGTGATCATGCTCGTCGGCCTTCAGGGCTCGGGGAAGACCACGACCGCCGTGAAGCTGGCGCTGCTGGCGCGTCGGGAAGGCCACAAGCCGCTGGTGGCCGCGCTCGACCTCAGGCGTCCGGCCGCAGTGGAGCAGCTGAAGACGCTTGCGGGCCGCGAGGGGATTGCGTTCCACTCAGACCAGGGTGAGGTCGAGGCGATCGCGCGCGGCGCGGTGGCTGAGGCGGGACGCTTGGTGTGCGACGTGGTGATCCTCGACACGGCGGGCCGCCTGCAGATCGATGACGAGCTGATGCAAGAGGTCAAGCGCCTGAAGGCGGCGATACCTGTGACCGAGACCCTGCTTGTCGTCGACTCGATGACTGGCCAAGAGGCGGTGAACATCGGCGAGGTTTTCGGTCGGGAGGTGGGCCTCGACGGAGTGATCCTGACGAAGCTTGATGGCGACGCGCGCGGTGGCGCCGCCCTGTCTCTCCGAGTGGCTACCGGCCAGCGCATTCGCTTTGCCGGGACCGGCGAGAAGCCGCAGGATCTCGAGATCTTCTATGCCGACAGGACGGCATCGAGGATCCTCGGCATGGGGGACGTTCTCACGCTGATCGAACGCGCCGAGCGCACCGTGGACAAGGAGCAGGCGACCGAGGTGGAGCGCCGCCTTCGCGCTGGTTCGTTGAGCTTCGACGACTTCCTCATCCAGGTCCGCCAGGTCCGCAACATGGGGTCGCTCGAAGGCATGCTCGACATGATCCCCGGCGGAGGCAGGCTGAAGAACCAGGTCGCGGGCGTTGACACAGAGCGTGAAGTCAAGAAGATGGAAGCGATCATCCTTTCGATGACCCAGCGCGAGCGGGCGCATCCCGAGGTCATCGATGGCGCGCGCAAAAAGCGCATCGCGCGGGGCAGCGGTGTTGAGCCCGCTGACGTCAACAGGGTCTTGAAGGCCCGTGAGGCGATGCAGCAGCTCGCGAAGCAGCTTGGTGCGGTAGGCAACCGCAAAGGCAAAGCCGTGGGCCCTCCACGGCTGTTCGGTAAAGGAGGCGCAGGTTGGTAAAGATCAGGCTCAGGCGGATGGGTGCTAAACGGCATCCCTTCTACCGCCTCGTTGTGGCGGACGCGCGATCGCCGCGCGACGGCCGGTTCATCGAACACCTCGGGTACTACGATCCGATGACCGACCCGGTCAAGGTGAAGATCGACGTGGACAAAGTGAAGCTTTGGCTCCAGCAGGGCGCTCAGCCGAGCGAAGCCGCGCGGAGCCTCTTGAAGCGGGAGGGGATCCTTGAGCGACGCGCAGAGAAGTCGACCGGCACGGCGTGATTTTCGGCGCGGATCATTCAACCGTGGCGGTTTCCGGCGTGACCGCCAAGAAGGTCCTGCCGGTCCCGCCGTGGACTACAAGGCGTTGGTCGAATACGTAGCGAAGTCACTGGCGGAGAAGCCCGAGGACGTCCTCGTGGAATCGTTCGAGCGTGGCGGCGGAACGGTGGCGATCAAGGTCAAGCTGGCCGACGCCGACGTGGGCCGCTTCATCGGCAAAGCGGGTCGCAACATCGAGGCGATCAGGACGCTGGTGAGGGTCGCATCCCTGCGCGACCGCAAGCGAGTGTTCGTCGACCTCGCGAATCCATCCATATCCCAGCATGAGTCGCGTCCGAGGACGCCGCGCGGAGAAGCACGCGAATGATCCGCGTCGGCCAGGTGGGTGGGGCGTACGGCGTCGAAGGTGCTGTCAAGGTGCTTCCCTTGACGGACTTTGACGATAGATTTGCAGCCGGTTCGCGCCTGATGCTCGAAGGAGCTGAGCACGAGGTCGAGTGGAGCCGGCCCGGGCATCCCGGGTTGGTGGTCAAGTTCCACGGCATCGACAACCGCACGGTCGCAGACCTTTTTCGCGGTCGGTACCTGGAAGTTGAAGATGAGGCGGCGCGTCCCCTCTCGGAGGGACGCTTCTACCACCACCAGGTGGTGGGCCTTACGGTGTTGACGAGCTCCGGTCAGCCTCTCGGCACGATCGCCGAGGTGCTTGAGCGCCCGGCCAACGACGTGTGGATCAGCCGCGACGGTGTGGTGGAGCACCTCATTCCCGCCACCAAAGACGCCGTGGTGGAGGTTGACGTCAACGGCGGCCGCGTAGTGGTGGCGGATTGGCTCATCGCGGTCGAGGACGCCACCTAGGAATGAGATTCGACGTCGTCACGATCTTCCCGGCCATGTTCGGCCCCGTCTTTCAGCAGGGCGTGGTCGGGCGTGCGATCGAGCGTGGGCTTCTCGAGCTGCATGCGCACGACCTGCGCGAGCACACCCACGACCGGCACCGGCAGGTCGATGACATGCCGTTCGGCGGTGGGCCAGGGATGGTCCTCAAGCCGGAGCCCGCGATCGAGGCGGTCGAAGCGATTCGAGCACACAACCGCGGGCCTGTGATCCTGATGGAGCCGTGGGGCGAGCCCCTCGACCAGCGGCTGGCCGAGAGCCTGGCCGCGGAGCCCGGGCTGATCATCGTGTGTGGAAGATACGAAGGGATCGACGACCGGGTCCGGACGGCCCTTGACGCGCGTGAAGTATCGATCGGCGACTATGTCCTGAGCGGCGGCGAGATCCCCGCGATGGCGCTGATCGACGCGGTCGCGCGCCTGGTGCCCGGCGTCGTGGGCGATCCGGACTCGCTCACGCAGGACAACTTTTCCATCGAGCCGTCGGGCTGGCCGCAGTACACGCGGCCGGCGGAGTACCGCGGCATGAGCGTTCCCGAAGTGCTCCTTTCCGGCGACCACGCGCGCATCAAACAGTGGCGCCGCCAGCAAGCAGCCCAAAGACATGTTTCACACACCAAGGAGTTGAAGAAGACATGAACATAATCCAGCAGCTCGAGAAAGAGCAGCAGAAGGACAAGGTCCCCGCGCTGCGCGCGGGCGACACCGTGCGCGTGCACGCCAAGGTCGTGGAAGGGACCCGCGAGCGCATCCAGGTGTTCGAAGGAACCGTGATCCGCGTCACGGGTGGCGGCCTGCGCCAAAACTTCACTGTGCGCCGAGTCACTCACGGCGTCGGAGTCGAGCGCACCTTCATGATCCACTCGCCGCGCATCGACAAGATCGACGTCCTACGCCACGGCGACGTGCGCCAGGGCAGGCTGTACTACCTACGCGGCAAGATCGGCAAGGAAGCCCGCATCCGTGAGAAGCGGCAGCTGGTCCGCGAAGAGGAGACCGACGAGCAGGAGCCGGAAGCAGAGACTGCAGAGACCAAGTAAAGGCAGTAGCGCCCGCCGCCGGCGCTCGCTAACCTCGATCCAATGAGGCCGATGTTGTGGCGCTACGAGCGCATGGCGAGCTCCATGGGCTACCAGGTCGTGGCTGGGGTGGACGAGGTCGGCATGGGCCCGCTCGCCGGCCCGGTGGTCGGCGGTGCCGTCGTGCTTCCGATCGGCGCTCGCATTCCAGGTCTCGACGACTCGAAGCTGCTCACACCGGCGGAGCGTGGGCGGGTTGACGCCCTGATCCGGCGCCGCGCCCTTGCGGTTTCGGTTTGCGCCGTCGACCACGCACAGGTCGACAGCCTCGGACTCCTCCGGGCAAGACACCTCGCCACAGCGGGGGCGGTGGCCGGGCTGAAGGTGCCGGCGGAGTATCTGCTCGTCGACGCATGGGACGTGCCTGAGGCGCCGCTGCCACAGATGGCGGTGGTCAGGGGTGATCGCACCTGTGCCTCGATCATGGCGGCGAGCATCGTGGCCAAGGTCGCGCGAGACAAAGCGATGATCGAGTACGACCTCCTGTACCCCGGCTATGGCTTTGCCGACCACAAGGGGTATGCCACGCCGGCGCATCGCGCGGCCATCCGCCGCCTGGGCCCGAGCCCGATCCACCGGACAACGTGGGCGCCTTTTCGCGAACCAGTGCTGCTCGGGTAGCCCGGGTCGAGCTTGGGAGGGCCGGGGAGAAGGCCGCCGCCCAGCTGCTCGAAAAGAGAGGCTACGAGGTTGTCGGCGCCGGCTTCCTCGCCCGGCGTGGTGAGCTCGACCTGGTGTGCCGTCGCGGAAAGGAGCTGGTCGTGGTCGAGGTCAAGACGCGAACCAGCGACGCTTTCGGGACTCCGATCGAGGCGGTCGGCCCGCGCAAGCGGCGCGCGCTCATGTCGGCAGCGGCTGAGTATCGAGCTCTGGCCGGCTGGCGCGGACCTATCCGCTACGCGGTGGTGGGATTGATTCTCGAGCCCGATGGAAGCTTCAGCGCCGAGTTGATCGAGGATCCATTCGACTGAGCCTCAGGTGGCTGCGATCGTCCCTTCGTAGCTGCCGAGACGTGAGTTCGCGATCCAGAGAAGGGCACCGACGAGCCCGACCGCGCCTGTCGCGAGAATCGCACCACCCGCCCACATCAGCGCGCCGATCACAGGAGTAGTTGGAATCGGTCCCAGGTGCGTCGTCGTTCCTTCCACTGCGCCGAGCCCGAAAACAAACAGGGCGAACGCTCCCACGCTGAGCAGGCCGAACCCGAACGACCCTCCAAGGCCGGCCACCGTTCCGAGCAGGCCCACGGCCCTTCGGTCATCCGCGGCGTCGAACCGTGGGTCGATCCCGCCGGCAGAGACGCCGATCGACACGAATCCCAGGCCCAGCCAGACCACCAGGACGGCCAGCCCCGAGAGCTGTCCGATTCCGCTGCCGCTCAAGATGGCGACGACCGCGCCGAAAACGAGAGTCAGGGCCAGCACCGGAGGCAACGTGAGGATCACCTTGGCGCGGATGACCTGCCACATCGTCAGAGGCGCCATGCGGAGGAGCTGAAACCCGCGTCGCTCACTCGGTATTGAGGGCGTGGCAAGCGAGCTGGAGAGGAACATGGAAATGAACCCGACGAGGAACACGTCCGTCCAGAAGCCGCTGATGCTCCGCCCAGGCCGGATGAAGCTCACCGCATAGCCGATGGGGAACAGAAATGCGGGAAGCAGCCGGCTCAGCCGCCTGATGTCACGCCGGTACCCCAGCCAGTCCTTGAGCGCAATGGCTCGAGCTGGCGATCCAGCGCCGCGGCTCCGCGTTAGATCGATGGCGGCCGGTTTTGCGGCGGCTCGTTTCCACACCGCCTGCCCACCGCCGAAAACCCCGAGGCCGGTCAACAGCGTGCGCTCGTAGAGGAGCGCTGCCGCCGCGAGCACCATGGCCGCAAGTGCCAGCGAAAACACCAACCAGGTGGCTGCCACGCCCGGATTGCCCGCGATCACCGCGCTCAGGGCGTGACCTGGCCATGCCGAAGGCAGCCACTCGATGTGATTGACGAGAGAGGTGAGGTTGGACAGATCAGGCCTGCCACGCGTGGAGAACGACTGCCGCAGGCTTAGGTTCCAGGCCAGGTAGAACCCCGCGCCAGCCAGCCCGGCCACCGCCGCGGCAACGTCTCGGGCACGCCGGGCCGGCACCCAGCGCAGCACCACTGACATGAGAATCACCTGGACCGCGGTCGCGAGCAGCACCTGCAGAAAGATCAACATCAGCGCCAGCACGAAGTAGATCGGCGGAGCGTGCGAGCCAACTCCGAGGCCGATGGTTGCCATCAATAAGATCAGGCTGATCAGCACGTTGGCGCTCATCGCGAGCAGAAGCCTCGCCACGAAGATTTCGATCGGCCGAACCGGCGCAAGCACCAGCTGAAGCAGGTCGCGTCCGACAAAGAAGGTCGCGATCACGGTCGGAAAGCCGATGACGAGCATCAAAACCGAGAGCGCAGTGAATCCACCCGCCAGCATCGAGTCCCGCGCCGCGGGCAGGAACTGCCCGGCGGTTGCTCCGACCGTGAACGCCCCGGCCCCGATGAACACGCCTGCGGCCGTTAGAAAAACCGCCAGGCCGGCAAGGCGCGCCGGCTTTCTCTTCAGCACGCGGTGACGGAGCGCGAGAACCTCTGTGCTGAGGATGGTCCACGTAGCCGACCGCCTCATTGCTTCGGCGCCAGCAGACGCTCGATGAGCTCTTTCGATTCCGGTCCTGCGGTGAGCTTCAGGAATAGATCTTCGAGGCTCGCTTGTTCTGAGCCCGCTTGGGCGCGCAGCTCTTCCATCGTTCCGGTCGCGACGATGTGGCCCCGGTCGATGATCGCGACGCGGCGGCAGAGCGCCTGCGCGACCTCGAGGATGTGAGTGGACAGCAGCACCGTGGTGCCGCGGGCGGCGAGCTCCTCGACCAGGTCTTTGACGAGCCGGGCGGAGCGGGGATCCAGGCCGTTGGTCGGCTCGTCCAGCAGGAGCACTGACGGTTCGCGGATCAACAGGGAAGCCAGGCCGATCTTCTGGCGCATGCCGTGGCTGTAGGCGCCGATCAGCTCGCCGTTGCGATCGGCGAGCTCGAACAGCCCCAAGAGTCGCTCCATTCGTTGCTGTCGCTCAGGACTGCGGGGCATGCGGTACAGGTCGGCGATGTAGTTGAGGAACTCGCGGCCGGTCAGGTGAGGGTGCACGAATGGTTCTTCATCCAGGTAGCCCAGACGTGCCTTGGCCTTGAGGGGATCGGCAAAGATGTCGATGCCGTCGATCAGCGCACTCCCTGACGTCGGCGTGACCAGGCCACACAACATGCGCAGCGTCGTGGTCTTCCCCGCACCATTCGCGCCGAGGAACCCGACGATCTCGCCGCGATGGATCTGAAAGCTCACGCCGTCCACCGCGTTGAGCACGCCGAAGCGTTTGACGAGGTCTCTGGCCTCGATCGCGATCGGACCTCCGGCTGAGGACATCACCGGCAGGGTACCAGTGCTATCTCCAGTGTCGGTCCAGCTCTGAGGCATACGTCTTCCCGACCAGACCTGCGTTTGTCAGCAGCCAGTTATCGATGCGCCTGGTGCCGCGCGGTTTTTCTGAGGAGACAAGCAGCTCATCCATGAGGCCCTGCAGCTCCTGCCGGGTGAGCATGACGTCGCGCATGTACCTGGAAACCACATCGGCAGCCCACAGCGTCACTCGCGGCGGCATGACCACGAGATGGGGCCGGCGGCCCACTGCGATGGCAATTCCCTCCACGAGCTCTGCATAGGTCATCGTGTCAGGGCCAGCCGCGTCGAGTGTCATGTTGTCGGTCTGTTCGGCGGCCCACGTCGCGATCTCGGCCACGTCATCGACCGACACTGGCTGCACGCGGAACGTCCCAGGCCCGGGGATGACGAACATCGGCATCCGCCTCAGCAGCCATGCGATGTTGTTGATCAGGATGTCCTCCGACCCGAACACGAGAGTCGGCCTGACGATCGCCCAGCGCAGTCCGGAAGCGCGAACTATTTCCTCCGTGCGCGCCTTGCCGGCGTAGTAGTCGAGCTCAGAGTCGGTCGAGGGATTGCTGACCGAGATGTGCACGATCTTGCGCACGCCGGCTTCGGCCGCAGCGCCGACCAGCATCCTGGTGTTGGCGATCGCATCACCGAAACCCATGCGCCCGTGACGAAAGCGGACCCAGTAGGTGTTGTAGAGAACGTCCGCGCCGCGCAGGCTGTCGACCAGCGCCTTGCGATCGGCGAACTGAAGCGGAGCGACGTCGACCTTGATGTCCTCGGCGCCGGGACGGTTCGGGTGGTTGGTCAGCGTGCGCACGCGGCGCTCCTGCGATAGCAGCCTGCGCGCGATGTACCGGCCGGTGTAGCTGAATGCGCCGGTGACGACGTCGAATCCCGGCTGCATCACCGGGACGCCGCTAAAAGGGGAATCGGGTGAGGTCATAAGCAAGTGATCCTGGTTTCACGTGGCCGGAGGTGACAACCCGCGGCCGGTGACGGACCGCTTCCGCTGGGTGAATCTCCGGGCGAATGCCGTTGAAGATCGGGAAACGCAGCGTGCCATCGGGCGACCACTCGGAGTAGCGCACGCTGACCACGAGCTTTGGCCGCACCCAGTGAACGGGGCTGATCATGATCGGGGGAGGATCCAGCGGCGAATCGTCCGTCTCCAGCTCGACCAGCGAATCGCGAATCGCCCCGGTCGTCGCCTCGTCGTAGCCACCGCCGACCGTGCCGCAGGGCAGCAAGCGACCATCCTCGTGGTACCCGACCACAAGCGCATCGAAGGGCTTCTCGCCCAGCCATCCGATGACCACGAAGTCGTCTGACTTGACAGCTTTGACCTTGAGCCAGAAGGGACTTCGCTGGCCCGGCACGTAAGGGCTCAGCCTGTGCTTGGCGACTACGCCTTCGAGACCACGTTCGAGACATGCTTCGAACAGGTCGACTCCGTCTTCTTCGATGTGGTCCGGCACGAAAATGTGACCACCCGCCTCAACGGCTTTCTTGAGCCGGGCCCGCCTGCGATGGACCGGCTGCCGGAGCAGGGGCTTCTCTTCAAGGTACAGCGCGTCGAAAGCGAGATACGCCGTCGGGATCTTGTCCATCAGGCTCGCGCCTGCGGCGAGACGCTCACGAAGCCGGGGGTAGTCAGGACGGCCGTCTTTATCGGTGGCGACCAGCTCGCCGTCGATGACACTGCCAGGAGGAATCCGTTTCGCGGCGGCGACGACCTCCGGTACATCGGCCGTGATGTCGTGAAGCCCGCGGTCCTGCAGGTGGACATGACCCTCGGAATCTTTGAACACGATGCACCGCAGCCCGTCCCACTTGACCTCGAAGAGGTAGTCGGGTGAGCTGAATGGCGCCTCAGCCGACGCGGCCTGCATCGGCCGCATCTCGTCGTTGACGCTCTCGAGCCCGATCTGAAGCTGGTCTGAGTCCTGCATGAGGGACCCCGACAGGTTAGGACGCTTTGCGGCGCGCCACCTTTTTCTCGGCCGGCGCGCGCTTCGACGCGGTCCGCGATTTCTTCGCTTGCTCGACCGACGCGCGCAGCGCTTCCATGAGGTCCATGACCTTCGCGGTCTGCTGCGGCTGGGGGGCCTCGACGACCTCGCCGTCGATTTTGGCCTGCACCACCTTCATGACCGCTTCGCGGTATTCGTCCTTGAAGCGGCTGGGGTCGAACGAATCAGCAAGGCTCTCGATCAAAGCCTTGGCCATCTCGAGCTCCTTCGGGTTGATCTTCACCTCGCCCTCGAGCCCCTTGAGGCCCTCGGTGGAGCGGATCTCGTCCGGCCAGTTCAGCGTGTTCATCATGATCCCGTGGCCGTTCGGGTGCAGCGCGGCCAGGTGCTCGCGGTCGCGCAGAGCGATCTTCGCGATGGCCATCCGGCCCGTCGCCTCGAGCGCCTTGCGCAGCAGGTGGTAGGGCTTCTTGCCCAGCTCCTCGGGCTCCATGAAGTAGGCGCTCTTGAAGTAAAGGCCCGGCTCGATGTCGTCCCGGGGCACGAACTCCTCGATGTCGATCGTGTGGGCGGTGGCCAGGGGAAGATTGTCAAGGTCCTTGTCGTCGATGATCACGTAGCGGTCCTTGCCGACCTCGAAGCCTTTGAGGATCTCGCCGTAGCTGACCTCATGGTCTCCCTCCGCGCACCAGCGCTTGTAGGAGATCGGCGCCTTGTGCTCAGGGCAGAGCTGCCGGAATGAGACCTTGGAAGTCGACTCGGTCGCGTTGTACAGCCGGATGGGAATCGAGACCATCCCGAATGAAACGACGCCTTTCCACATTGATCGCGGCATGGCGACGCAGTTTACCTCCCTTTACCTTGGTTGGCTACTTTTCGTGGGTTTGCGAGGAACACTCCAGCCGGTCACTCACGCGCCGACGTCTCGGCGCTCCAGTAAGAGTATCGACGCTCCGAAGCCCACGATGATGATCGCGATCATCGTCACCAGGCCCGTGCGATCGATTCCGCTCGACAGGGGCATCCCGAAGAGCTTGAACGCGGATATGTCCTGGAGCCAGATTGGCCACCTGAACAACGGCCCGAGCTCGGCGAGCAGGTAGCTGGCGAAGGCGAACGCCCCGAGCAGCCCGACGGCGGCTCTTGGGTTCCAGGCGGCGAGCACCGAGCCGGCGGCCGCAAAAACCAGGGCAAACGGAACGAGCAACAGCGAACCTTCCGCGAGGCGCTCGGCGCTGATGTCCATCCCCTGGTTGCGTGAAGCGATCGCAACGACGACGCCACTCACCGAAGCGATCAGTGCCGCCCCGAAAGCTAGTACGACCGCTCGTTCGATGACCACGGCAGCGCGGGATTGGGGCTCGCTGAGCACCACTTCGAGCCGTCCGTCCGAATCCTCGGCGGACCAGCGCGCGACCTGGGCGATCGCAAAGGCCGCGAACAGCAGCTCGGCGGTGCTGAGCCAGAAAAAACCGAGGAACGACGTGTAGAGCCGGCCCTGGACAAAGCCGCCGAAAAATTGTGTCAACGCGGGTATTGACATGAGCGGCTGGATGATCGTCCTGGTCAGGGACACGAACACGGCGCCCAGAAAAGCTATCCCGGCCGCCCAGGCCACCAGCCCAATCCGTCTCTCGTAAAGCCCGCGCAGCACTGGGATCCTCCAGGAAGGGTTGCGCGAAGGCTCGTAGGTGGTCGGTTGAGACGGAGCCGGGGGCCGCAGCAGGGGTGACCCGAGGTCTCGCGATGCGAACGAGGCTGCCGCGGCGCCACCGGCGACCAGCGCGATCAGGAGCATCACGGCCAACGCTCTGACGTCGAGGCCGGCGCCTGGGACGAGCGGGTGATCGAGCTCGTAATAGTGAAAGGGCGAGAGCCAGCGAACGGAGACCAACGACGTGAAGGTGCGGCTCAACGTATTGATGAGAAAGAGGGAGAGCAGCAGCACACCGGCGGCGGCGGTGGCGATCCGAGCGCTGGTCAGCTGTGCGACCAGCAGCGTCAACGTGTAGCAGCTCAATGCAAGCGCGGCCAGCGCCACTGACTGCTCCAGCACCGACCCGAAGCTGACCGACTCGCCGCCGTTCATCGCGCCAAGGACCAGGCCAATCCCACCAAACGTGGCGGCGACGAAGCTCGCAGCGGCAAAGCCCGCAAGACGCGATGCGATCCACCTGAGCCGCGTCAGGCTGGCAGCCAGGACAGCCTCGACCAGACCTCGCTCCTCATCCCCTCGCGCCGCGCCGCTGCCGGAGACGAGCGCCCAGACCGCGAAGACGATGGCGAGCGCACCGAACGATCGCCATTCGGCATATCCGCCGACGGTGTCCAGCCGGGCGGGCGGCGGCAGGATCAAGGTCAGGCTGGAGGCGAGCTGAGTCATCGACTTTGCGAACCCCAGACGCTCGGCCGCGGAGTGGCCGGCAAGCTGATAGAACGCGAGCGCCTGGACCAGGCTCGCGAAGAAGGCCAGCGCAGAGAATCCCACCACGCCCCAGCGGCCGAGGCGCAGCCCCAGCACGAAGGCAGTCATTCGGGAAGCGCCTTCGGGGTCGGGGGCTCTGTGTAATAGCTCAGGAAGATTTCCTCCAGGCTCGGCTCCGTGCTCACAAGGTCGGTGACCTTTGCCGTGCGTATTGCGTCGAAGAGGGGCTCGAAGCTGCCGCGAACCGTGCAGCTCACCCGGCGGCCTTCAACCGTCACGTCCTCAACACCGGCGGCGGAACGGATCGCAGACTCTGCTACCTGGGTGTCGTCGGCGAATTCGATCTCGACCCTGTGGGCCCGGATGCGCTGAAGGTCATCCAGCTGCGCCACCGTGACGAGACGGCCTGCCCTGAGGATTCCGACCCGGTCGCAGACGTGCTCGACCTCAGAGAGGATGTGAGAAGAAAGGAAGACGGTGGCCCCGCCGTCGCGCGCCTCCAGGAGGAGTGCATAGAACTCCTGCTGGTTCAACGGGTCGAGGCCGCGGGTCGGCTCGTCGAGGATCAGCAGCTCCGGCTTGTGCATGAAGGCGAGCAAGATGCCCAGCTTCTGCTTGTTGCCGCTCGAGTACTCGCGAAAGCGGCGGCCGAGGTCGAGGTCAAACCTTTCCGCGATGCTGCGAACGTTTTTCGGGTCGACACCACCCCGCATGCCGCCGAGGTAGGCGACCACCTCCTTACCGCGCAGGCTGCCGAACTGCGGGATGTCGCCTGGCAGGTAGCCGACCTTGCGCTTGACCGCGAGCGAGTCACGCATGCAGTCGAGTCCGAAGATGTGAGCCGTGCCGCTCGACGGCCGGATCATGCCCATCAGGCAGCGGATGGTCGTTGTCTTGCCGGCGCCGTTCGGCCCGAGGTAGCCGAACACCTCCTGGGGCGAGACCTCGAGCTCAAGGTCGAAAAGGCCGCGCCCGATCCCGTAATCCTTGGTGAGTCTCGAGGTCCGTATCGCCGTGATCGCCATTGCGCGCAGCATATTAGGGCGATGCAGCTAGGCGACCTCGAGCTACACCTTTTAATGTCAGGTCGCTGGAAGGCTGATGGCGGCCTGATGTTCGGCGTCGTGCCCAAGATCCTGTGGGAGAAGCAGAAGCCCGCCGACGAAAACAACATGATCGAGTGCGCGTGCGTCTGCGTTGTGGCGCGGATCAACGGGCGCGTCATCGTGTGCGAGACGGGCATCGGCACGAAGCTCAGCGAGAAGCGCGCCCGCCAGGTCGCGCTGCGCGAGCCCGAAGAGTTGCTTCATGCGCTGCGGCGACTAGGGATTCGCCCGGACGAGGTTGACGCCGTCATCACCACACACCTTCACTGGGATCACGCCGGCGGTCTCACTCGACGCGATGAGCGCGGCGGCCTGGAGTTGACCTTCCCGCGAGCGCGGCATTTCATCCAGAGGACCGAGTGGGACTTCGCGCTGCATCCGGACATTCGCAGCCAGGCCGGTTACGTCCACGAAGACTTCATGCCGCTGGCCGACGGCAATCAGCTCGTTGAGTTCCTTGATGGAGACGCGGAGGTCATGCGCGGAGTACAGCTGAGGCACGTAGGCGGGCATACGCCTGGCAGCCAGGTCCTCGTGCTGAGGTCAGGCGAGCTGGCATGCGCGGTCACCGGCGACCTCGTCTGCCAGACGCCGCACCTGAAAGTTCCGTGGAACATGTCGGCTGACATCGAACCGCTTCGCGTCTTCGAAGAGAAGGCAAGGCTTCTCGAAGAAGCCGAGAAGCACCGCTGGCTGCTGGTGCTGAGCCACGAACCCGACCAGCCGGCGGGGTACCTCGAAGCAAGCGGCCGCTGGCGACCGGAACCGCGCCTGTTGTGAAGTTCACGGCGTCCGACGGTCGCAAGCTGACGTACCGGCGCATGGGCACAGGGCCGGTGCTCGTCTGCCATCCCGGTGGGCCAGGCTTTTCGTCGTCGTACTTCGCGGACCTGGCCGGCCTGTGGGAGCAGTTCACGCTCATCATGCTCAACCCTCGAGGCACGGGCGGATCAGACCGACCGGCTGATTCGCGGGCCTACCAGGTCGACGATTACGTCGCCGACGTCGATGAGCTGCGCCGCCACCTCGCACTTGAAAAGATGCTGCTCCTCGGACACTCGCACGGCGGAGTCGTGGCGGAGGCCTACGCGGCCGAGCATCCGGCCCGCGTCGAGCGTCTTGTGCTTGCCTCGTCGCTGGCCCGCTTCGGACCCGGCCAGGAGGCCGCGATGCAAGCCGGGATGGAGAAGCGTTCGGGCCAGCCCTGGTACGCCGATGCCGCCGCGGCCCTGGATGAGGAGCAGGAGGCGAACTTCACGACCGACCAGGAGCTCGCCAAGTTGTTCTTTCGCGAGTTCCCGCTCTATTTCGCGCATTACGGAGACGCAGAAGCCGGATACGCCGACACCCTCCGCTCCGAAACGATCAACGCCGACACCCTGCGGCTCTTCAACCGGGAGATCTTCAACACCTTCGACCTGCGTGACCGGCTTCGCAACATTACGGCGCCGACGTTGGTCATCACCGGCGAGGACGACTTCATCTGCGGGCCGGTTTGCGCGGCAGAGATCAGCGCCGCCATCCCGCATGCGAGCGAGGTCATTGTCGGCGACTCAGGTCACATGACCTTCATCGAGCAGCCGCAGGCATTCCACGACGAGGTGGCCGGCTTCCTGGAGTCTTAACGACCTGGGCTGTAATCACATCCGGCGCCATCTAGCCTCCTTACGTGTTCGCCGCGGTCGACTCGTGCACGCTCGCCGGTCTCCACGTACGCCGCGTCGAGGTGCAAGCCGATATTGCAAACGGGGACGTCAAATTCATGCTGGTCGGGCTTGCAGCCACATCGGTCAAGGAAGCGCGTGAGCGCGTGCGGTCCGCCATCAAGAACAGCGGGTTGGAGTTTCCGGGAAAACGCCTCACCGTCAACCTCGCTCCGGCAGAGCTGCGCAAGGAAGGCAGTCGCCTGGATCTCCCGATCGCCGTTTCGATTGCGCTGGCGCGCGCCGGCAAGAAGCCCCCTCCGAACACTGCGTTTCTAGGCGAGCTGGCGCTTGACGGGGCTGTCCGGCACGTGGACGGTGTTCTTGTCGCCGCGCTCGGCTTGCGCAAGCTCGGGTTCGAGCGAATCTTTGTCCCCACCGCGAACGCGGCTGAGGCTGCTCTCGTCGAGGGTCTGGCGGTGACGCCATGCATCACGCTCAAAGCGGTGGTGAACCATCTGCTGGACGTCGAAAGCATCGAACCTTACGTTTCAACAGCTCAATCAGCAGACCTCGACACGGAGCTGCCCGAGCTCGACCTGGCCGAGGTCCATGGACAGGAAGAGGGCCGGCGGGCCCTGGAGATAGCCGCTGCCGGCGGTCATCACCTGCTGCTCAGCGGGCCCCCCGGCGCCGGCAAGACGATGCTCGCCCGGTGCCTTCCAGGGATCCTTCCTCCGCTCGAGCTCGAGGAAGCGCTGGAGGTCGCGCAGGTGAGGAGCCTCCTCGGCGAGCTGCCCGGCAACCGCCCGCTCGGCTGTGCGCGGCCTTTTCGCGCACCGCACCATGGCGTGTCGGCCGCGGGCCTCATCGGCGGAGGATCCGGGCTCGCCCAGCCGGGAGAGATCAGCCGGTCGCACCACGGTGTGCTCTTCCTGGACGAGCTGGCCGAATTCCAGACGCCGGTCCTGCAGGCGCTGCGCCAGCCGCTGGAGACCGGCCGCGTCACCATCACGCGGTCCGGCGGCTCGGTCTCCTACCCGGCCCGCTTCACGCTGGTCGCGGCGACCAATCCGTGCCCTTGCGGTTGGGCAGGGGACCCGGTGCGAACCTGCCGCTGCACGCCGGGCGCGATCGCGACCTACCGGCGCAGGCTCTCGGGTCCGCTGCTGGATCGGATCGACCTCAAAGTCGGTGTGCGGCGGATCAAGCTCGAGACGCTGGCCTCGGAGCCGACGGGCGAAGGTTCCGCCCCGGTGCGCGAGCGAGTGGTCGCCGCCCGCGCCACGCAGCTGGCTCGTCAGGGCTGCCTCAACGCCCAGCTCAAGGCGGCGCGGCTCCGCCAGATGGCAGGGCTGGAGCCCGGCTCGCGCCGGGTCCTCGAGCGCTGGGCGGAGCAGCGAGGCCTCACGGCTCGGGGGTTCCACCGGGCGTGGAGGGTGGCCCGCACGTCGGCCGACCTCGAGGGCGCCGAGCACATCGGCGAGCGTCACATCCTCGAGGCGCTCGGGTACAGGCTGCAAGATGTCGCCGCCTGAAGACCCGGCGATCCGGACGCGGGGCCGTTGGCCGCCACCGGACGGTCCGCTGGTCGCGATCGTCGGCTCCCGCCGCCCGTCGCCTTATGGCGAAGCGGTCGCCGAGCAGCTGGCGGCCGACCTGGCCCATATGGGCGTAGTGGTGGTCAGCGGCCTCGCGCTGGGCATCGACGCGGCGGCTCACCGCGGCGCGCTGGTCGGTGGAGGAGTCACCGTCGCGGTTATGGGCACCGGGGTCGACATCATCTATCCGGCGGCTCACGGAAAGCTCGCCGATGAGATCGTCGCGGCCGGCGGGGCGCTGGTCAGCCAGTTCCCAGACGGGACGGCGCCCCGGCGCCACAACTTTCCTGCCCGCAACTGGACGATGGCTGCCCTGTCCGACGCCGTCGTGGTGGTCGAGGCGGCCGAGGGCTCCGGCGCCCTGATCACCGCTGAGGCCGCGCTCGAACTTCATAAGGAAGTGTTGGCCGTGCCAGGGAGCGTGTTCTCGCCTCTGTCGGTCGGCACCCACCAGCTGATCCGAGACGGGGCCCTGCTGGCGCAGAACGCGCGTGACGTGATGGCCGCCCTGGGGGCGGTCCAGGAGGTGCTCGACGACCCGCTCGCGCCGCCCAAAAGCCTGGGCATAGCTGTGCCTTCCGGACGCGACGGCATCCTCGCGCACCTGTCTGACGTACTGGCGCTGAGCGCCGCCGAGATCGCCCGGAAACTCCAGCTGCCGGTCGCCGAAGTGCTTGTCCGGCTGACCGCCCTGGAGCTCGACGGCGCTGTGCGCCGTCATCACGACGGCTACGTTCGGGCATTGCGCGGCGGCAAACAACGAGCGTAGGATTGCCCGCCCAGAAGCCGACCCAGGAGGTGAAAGCCTGCTGGTTGGGAATAAAGAGGTGCTGTGTCCGAAGGTTTGATCATCGTCGAGTCCCCCGCGAAGGCGAGGACTTTGAAGCGGTTTTTGGGTGACCGGTTCGATGTCCTTGCCTCGATGGGCCACGTCCGCGACCTGCCCGGAAACGAGATGGGCGTCGAGGTCGAGGCTGGGTTCAAGCCCCACTACGAGGTGGTGGAGAGCCGCAAGAAGACCATCGGCGAGCTGAGGTCCGCGGTCAAGAAGGATGGGGGGGACGTGATCCTCGCCTCCGACCCTGACCGTGAGGGCGAGGCCATCGCCTGGCATCTCGCGGAGGTGCTCAAGCTGAAGTCGCCGCGACGGATCGAGTTTCACGAGATCACATCCGAAGCTGTCCGCAAGGCGCTCGAGTCTCCGCGCGACATCGACATGCGCCTGGTCAACGCGCAGCAGGCGCGCCGCGTGGTCGACCGCCTGGTCGGCTTCCGGCTGAGCCCGTTCCTGTGGGCCAAGGTGCAGAAAGGCATCGGGGCGGGACGTGTGTCATCGGTCGCGCTGCGGCTGGTGGTCGACCGCGAGGTGTAGATCCGCAAGTTCGTTCCCGTGGAGTCGTGGACGGTCGACGTCGAGCTGTCCAGGCTCGCCGACGAGCGCCGGTTCCTCGCCCGTCTGAATCGGGCTCGAAACGTCGCCGGGAGCACGGATGCCGAGCCCAAGCTCGAGGTCAAGACGCAGGAGGAGGCCGATGCGATCGTGCGCGCCATGGAGGGCGCGGCGTATCGAGTCATCGGCGTCGAGAAGAAGCGCCGCACAAAGAGCTCGAACGCGCCTTACATCACGTCCACGCTCCAACAGGACGCATCCAGCCGGCTGCGATTCCGGCCACGCAACACGATGCGCATCGCCCAGCAGCTCTACGAAGGCGTCGACCTCGACGAGGGCTCGACCGGCTTGATCACCTACATGCGTACCGACTCGACGCGCATCTCAGCCGAGGCCGAAGCCACGGTCAAGGGCTTGATCAAGGAGAGTTTTGGAGACAAGTACATCGGCAGCGGGCCCCGAGCCGCGAAGGCGAGCCCTGGCGCGCAGGACGCGCATGAAGCAATCCGGCCCACCGACGTCAACCGCACTCCCGAATCGATTCGCCGGCACCTGAGCGCCGACCAGTTCAAGCTCTACGAGCTCATCTGGCGGCGGTTTGTCGCGAGCCGGATGGCGCCCGCGGTTTACGACCAGACGCAGGTCGAGATCGAGGGCGGCCAGTACATCTTCAGAGCCAACGGCTCGGTCCTCACCTTCGACGGTTTCTACAAAGTGTGGGAGCGCGAAGAAAACGGTGAGACGGAGCTGCCGGAGCTCACCGATGGCGAGAACCTCGAGTACCACGGCGTCAAGCCGGAGCAGCACTTCAGCCAGCCACCGCCCCGCTACTCCGAAGCGACGCTGATCAAGGAGCTCGAGCAGAGGGGCATCGGCCGGCCGTCGACCTATGCGCCAATCGTGGAGACGATCACCAAGGACCATGGCTACGTGGAGATCAAGGACCGGCGGCTTTACCCAAGCCCGATTGGCGAAGCGGTGAACACGATCATGGTCGAGCACTTCAAGGTCATCTCTGACGACGAGTACACGGCCACCCTGGAAAAGCGGTTGGACGAAGTCGAAAACGGAAGCCAGGAATGGGTTCCGGTCGTAAGTGACTTCTACGGACCCCTGCAGCAGATGCTCACCGCGGCCGAAGAGGCGACTCCTGCTGACACCGACGAGGTATGCCCCCTGTGCCACGAGGGACACCTGGTGCGCAAGGCCAGCCGGTATGGACCGTTCATGGGCTGCTCGCGCTATCCAAAGTGCAAGTTCCGTCGCGCGCTGACGCCCGACGGCGAGCTGCCGCAGCCGAAGCTGCTCGACGAGAAGTGCCCGGACTGCGGGCGACCTCTGCAGCTGCGCACCGGTCGCTACGGGGAATTCACCGGTTGCTCCGGCTATCCCGAGTGCAAGTACATCAAGCGCGACGCGGCGCAAAGCGAGGCAAAGCCGACCGGCGAGAAGTGCCCGCAATGTGGGGAGGGGCAGCTGGTCGAAAGGACAGGGCGGTTCGGCCCGTTTGTCGCCTGCTCGCGCTACCCCGAGTGCAAGTACCGCGCCAACATCGGCAAGGACGGCAAGCTCCGAGAAGGGCCGAAAGTGCTGGACGAGCCGTGCCCCATCTGCGGCAAGCCGCTGGTCGAGCGCCGCGGCAGGTACGGGATGTTCAAGTCCTGCTCGGACTACCCGAAGTGTCCGGGCCCCAAGGGTGTCAAGAAGGTGGAAGCGGCCACGTAGCCGGCGCGGGGTCCAGGGCGCGTCGTTTCCGCGCGGAAAGGACCGAGGCCGGAGGCATTGATAGGGCGTCTCCGCGCGGAAACGCTCGGTGGTGTGCCGTCTTAGAGTTTCAGTTGAGATGCGCCGCGGCGCGCTTTGGTTGACGATCGCAATCCTGACTCTCTCGTGCGGGTCGAGCTCGCCGCCGGGCGGACAGACTCAGCGCTCGAGCCCGTCGGCCTCAGCCGCGGCCTCAGCCAGCTCGTCACCATCCTCCAACTCGCTAAACGGCACCTTCGGCCTCCTCCTGTCAGCCGGAACACTATTTCTGATCAATCCGGACGCCACCGAGGCGGCAAGCGTCAGCGTCGCGGCACCCTCGGTTCAGTCATGCGGGCAAGGCATGGCGGCCGTCCTCCAGCCGCCGGTCAGCGCGAGCGACAGCCAGGTCTATTTCCGCGACGGCGACACCAAGATCCGCATGGTCGTGCCGCCATCGAGCGTGGCGGACGTGACCACAGTGCCCGGGGATGCGAACGTCATCAGCTTCTTCTCAGTCAGCCCTGACGACAAGCGGATCGCAGTCCTGGTCGAGGACATGTCAGGAGCCGCCGCGATCAAGCTGCGCCTCTACGTAGAAGACCTGCGCGGGGGCGGGCACCATGCAGACATCTTCGCGGCCACGGTGACAAAGGGAAAAGGTGAGACCACTCTTTGGCCAATGGGGTGGCACCAGGGGCTATTGGTGCTCGCGGTGTGGCCGGCGTGCACCCTGCAGCCGGTGCCGTGGCCTGGCTCATGGCATTTGGTGGACGCTTCGACTGCAGCCAGGCAGGCGACGATCGGTGACGGGTCCTGCGTTCCGAGCAGCTGGCCATCACCCTCCGGCGCCGCCTGTTTCGAGTCAGGCGCCGGACGGGTCCGCGTCTACGACTGGACGGGAAAGCAGGTCGCGACCGTGCCAACGCAGAACCGCGCCACCGAGCTGTCTCCATCTGGTCGGGTGCTTTTCGCTCCGAGCGGCGGAGGCCTAGGCAACCCGGCCCCGACGACGACCTTCATCGGCGTGGACGGCAGCGGCTCGTTCACCAGCACGGGACACATGGGTTGCTTGTGGATCGACGACAGCCACGTCCTGGCACAGGACGCCATCGTCGCTTACCCGACGGGAGCCTCCACGGCGCTGGCCCAGAGCGGCCAGTGCGCCGGCCGGTTTCCCGGTTCCCTCTGACGGGTATACTCGATCAGCCAGTCCTAATCGACTGAGTTAGCACGCCCGGGGCACAGCCCCTGTCCTTCAAGCGAAGGCCGGAACCGGGCGGAAGTGGAACAGGGAGGCAATCAAACGTGGCTCAAGTGACCTTGAAGCAGCTGCTGGAGGCGGGTGTCCATTTCGGCCACCAGACCAGCCGCTGGAACCCAAAGATGCGCACCTACATCTTTACGGCGCGCAACGGCATTCACATCATCGACCTGCAGAAGACCGTGCGGCTGCTCGACGACGCGTGGGACTTCACGCGCAGCGTCGCGGCCAGCGGCCGGCCGGTGCTCTTCGTCGGCACGAAGAAGCAGGCCCAGGAAACCATCCAGACCGAGGCCGCTCGCTGCGGCATGTACTTCGTCAACCGGCGCTGGATGGGTGGCATGCTCACCAACTTCAGCACCGTGAAAAAGCGCATCGAGCGCCTCCAGGAGCTGCGCAAGATGCAGCAGGAAGGCCAGTTCGAGCAGATGTCTAAGAAGGAGGCAAAGCGCCTCACCGATGAGCTGGACCGGCTGATGTTCCACTTCGATGGAATCGCCGACATGAAGCGGCTGCCAGGCGCGATCTACGTGGTCGACCCGCGAAAGGAGCACATCGCAGTCACGGAGGCCAACCGGCTGAAGATCCCCGTGGTCGCGATCACGGACTCCAACTGCGACCCCGACCTCATCACGTACGTCATCCCGGGCAACGACGATGCGATCCGCGCGGTCAAGCTGCTCACCGGCAAGATCGCCGACGCGTGCCAGGAGGGACGCCAGGAAGCTCAGGCTCGCGGCGAGATCCTGCCCGAGGTCGAGGAGCGTGAGTTCCTCGAGACACCCCGCTACGAAGAGATCGAGGAATACCTCGAGGACGAAGAGGACTACCTGCCGACCGTGTCCGAGGAGGAGTTCGTCCGTACCGCCGACGAGGAGGAGGCTCGCTGATGGCGAAGGTTTCAATGGACCTCGTCAAGCAGCTTCGCGAGATGTCCGGCGCCGGCATGATGGACTGCAAGAACGCACTCGAGGAGGCCGATGGTGACCTCGAGAAGGCATTCACCATCCTGCGCGAGAAAGGGATCGCCAAGGCGGGCAAGCGCGCGGACCGGGCGACGGGACAGGGCGTGGTCGAGGCCTACCTGCACACGACGGGCGACGACTACCCGCCGCAGGTCGGCGTGCTGATCGAGGTGAACTGCGAGACTGACTTCGTCGCCAAAGGCGTCGAGTTCCGCAAGCTGGCCAAGGAGCTTGCCCTGCAGGTAGCCGGCTACGAGCCTCGGTGGGTGTCACGCGAGGACGTCCCCGACGAGGTGCTCGTGTATGAGCGAAACCTCTACGAGTCGAAGGCGCAGCAGGACGGCAAGCCAGAGCAGATCATTCCAAAGATCGTCGACAGCCAGGTCGAGGCGTTTCTGAGGCAGAACTGCCTTCTGGAGCAGCCGTATTTCCGCGAGACGAGCCTCACCGTGCAGCAGTACATTGCGGAGCACATCTCCAAGCTGCAGGAGAACATCACGGTGCGCAGGTTCGCGCGCTTTAACATCAGAGAGTCCTGAGGGAGATCTCATTCGTAACGTAGAGATGGGGGACCGTTCTCCGAAGTACAACCGCATCCTGCTCAAGCTGAGCGGTGAAGCGCTTGGTGGCTCACGTGATTACGGCATTGACCTTGAGGTCGTCTCCAACATCGCCGGCCAGGTCAAACGGGTGCACGAGATGGGCGTTCAGACCGCGCTCGTGGTTGGTGGCGGCAACATCTTTCGCGGCCTCGCTGCAAGCGAGCGCGGCTTCGACCGCGCCACCGGTGACTACATGGGCATGCTGGCCACGGTCATCAACGCGCTTGCGCTGCAGGATGCGCTCGAGCGGACCGGGATACCGGCGCGCACGATGACCGCGATCCAGATGCCGCAGGTCGCGGAGCCCTACATCAGGCGCCGTGCTGTGCGGCACCTCGAGAAAGGCCGCGTGGTCATCCTGGCTGCCGGAACTGGAAATCCTTACTTCACGACCGACACCACCGCCGCACTGCGCGCGGTCGAGATCGAAGCCGATGTGATCCTCAAGGCGACGAAGGTGGACGGCGTGTACACGGCCGACCCGAAGCGAGATCCAAATGCGGTGAAGCTCGCGCAGCTCGGATACCTCGAGGTCTTGAACCGGGGCATCGAGGTGATGGACAACACCGCTCTGACGCTGTGCATGGACAACAACGTCCCCATCGTGGTCTTCAACCTGTTGGAGCCCGGCAACATCGAGCGTGTGGTGCTGGGTGAGGAAATTGGCACGCTGGTAGGAGTTGTAGGGACATGATCGATCCAGTCCTGCGCGACGCCGAGACGAAGATGACCAAGTCAGTCGAGCACTTCGCGACCGAGCTTTCGACCATCCGCACAGGGCGGGCCAACCCGGCGCTCATAGACAAGGTGATGGTTCCGTACTACGGGACGCCGACGCCTCTCAGAGACCTCGCCCAGATCAGCGCCCCTGAAGCGAGGCTGCTCGTCGTGCAGGTCTACGACAAGAGCCAGATCGGCGCCATCGAAAAGGCACTTCGCTCAGGCGAGCAGGGGCTGAACCCGGCGAGCGATGGCCAGGTCATCCGAGTGCCGATCCCGCCGCTCAACGAAGAACGCCGGCGCGAATACGTGAAGCTCGTGCGTCAGAAGGCGGAGGAGGCGCGTGTCGCGATCCGTAACGTGCGGCGGGACGAGGTCCACCGCATCGATCAGCTGCAAAAGAACGGCGAGGTCGCCGAAGACGACGCGAAGCGCGGGACGGGCCGGCTCCAGAAGATCACCGAAGCCCAAATCGAAAAGGTAGACAGCCTGGCAGGCCGAAAAGAAAGCGAGGTAATGGAGGTCTAATAGATAAAGTCACTTCCCTGCTTGCGGGGAAGGTGGCGCGAAGCGCCGGATGGGGGGCTGCTTAGAAAGGTCACTTTCCCGCCTGCGGGGAAGGTGGCGCGCAGCGCCGGATGGGGGAGGTGGAATCTCTACTTTTCGGCGCACTCGGTACGCTTGCGTCAACTTGGCATCTCAGATCCCCCGCCACATCGGGATCATCATGGACGGCAACGGGCGCTGGGCCCGCCGCCGAGGCCGCCCCGCCAGCTTCGGCCATCGCGCCGGGGTCCGCGCCATCAAACGTGTCCTCGACGCCTGCGAGAAGCTCGGCGTCAAAACGCTCTCGATCTACGCCTTTTCGACCGAAAACTGGTCTCGGCCTCGGGCCGAGGTACGCGCCCTGATGCGCCTCTTCCACGAAACCATGCTTCGCGAGATCGACGAGATGCACCGACGGGGCGTCCGCATCGTGTTCAGCGGCCGGCGAGAGGAACTATCGCCCCGCATGCAGGAACGCATCGACGAAGCGGTCAGCCGCACAGCCGCCAATACGAACGGAGTGCTCAACGTCTGTCTCAACTATGGCGGCCGTGCGGAGATCGTCGATGCGGTGAAGAAGCTCGCCGCCGATGGCATGGACGCGAGCAGCGTCGATGAGGCCGCGATCGCTTCGCGGCTCTACAACCCGGACTTACCCGACCCCGACTTGATCATCAGGACAGCGGGCGAGAGCCGCGTGAGCAACTTCCTGCTGTGGCAGTCCGCGTACTCCGAAATGCTCGTGACGGACACCCTGTGGCCCGACTTCGACGTCGCCGACCTTAAGGCGGCGCTGGCGGACTACGCCTCGCGCGTCAGACGCTTCGGCGGGCGGCCCGAAGAGGTGGTGGCCGAGCAGGCCGCCAACGTCAGTTGACAACTCAAAACGCCCTGCTCTCCGGCTGGAAGCCGAGCCCGTTGCTGGTGCGCATCCTCAGCGCGTTCGTGATCCTCGCCATCGTCATCGGCCTCATCATGGCCGGGACCTACGGCGCCTATCTGCTCGCCCTGCTGCTGGGAGGTCTCGCGTTGTGGGAGTTCATCGGCCTGTCCGACGGCATGGGCTCTCGTGCTCCCGGGTGGCTGCTCTTTCCACTTGGAATCTTTTTCATTTACAGCGGCACCCTGCTGAAAGAAATCAGCGTCACGCTCGTGCTGTCACTCGCGCTGGTCGGTGGCCTCGCGGCGTTCCTGGTAGTGCCCGGACGCCGGCAGGGTCTCGGCCGGTGGGCGATGGGCATGGCGGGCGCTCTCTACATCGGCATGCCTTTCAACTACTACCTGCTGCTGTACACATCCAGGCCCCACGGTATGGTCTGGGCGCTGTTCACGATCTTCGCCGTTGTCGCGTGCGACGCCGCGGCGCTGCTGGTCGGCAGTCGCCTTGGCCGGCATCCGTTCTTCGCGACGATCAGCCCGAAGAAGACGGTGGAGGGCGCGATCGCCGGAGTGGTGGGCGCAGTCATCGTGATGTTGATCGGTGTCTCCGCCGTCATCGGACTTTCGCCGGTGCACGCGATCGCGCTGGGCCTGCTCGTCGGCGTCAGCGCCCAGGTGGGCGACCTCGTCGAGTCCCAGATGAAGCGGATCGCCGAGGTCAAAGACTCATCCAACCTGATCCCCGGCCACGGCGGTGTGTTGGACCGGCTGGACTCCATTCTCTTTCCTCCGATCCTCGTCTACTTCTACGTGACGATGTTCAGCATCCTCAAATGACACGGCCAGTCAACGTCGCCGTGCTCGGCGCCACGGGCTCGATCGGCCAGCAGACGCTCGACGTCATCGACCGCAATCCGGCCCGTCTGCGCTTGTTCGGTCTGACCGAGGGTCGCCGGTCGACAAAGCGGGCTGCGGACTACCTGATCCAGGGCCAGGCGGGCGAGGGGGACTTCGACGCGCGTGTCGACGAGATGGTCACCGACCCGCGGTGCGATGTCGTGGTCGTCGCCATCCCAGGCGCTCGAGCCCTGGCTCCGACGCTGACTGCGTTGAAAGCGGGCAAGGTCGTTGCGCTGGCGACCAAAGAGGTGCTGGTCATGGCCGGAGACCTGGTCATGCGAGCCGCCGGCGAACACGGGATCCGGCCCGTGGATTCCGAGCACAGCGCGATCTGGCAGTGCCTCTGGGGGGAGCAGATCGAAGCCGTTCAGCGGCTGGTCATCACCGCGAGCGGCGGCCCGTTCTGGGCCCATCCCGAGCTGAACCACGACGAGGTGACCGTGGAGCAAGCCCTCAACCATCCGAAGTGGTCGATGGGCCCCAAGGTCACGGTGGACTCGGCAACCCTGATGAACAAAGGTCTCGAGGTGATCGAGGCGCATCACCTCTTCGGCATCGCGCTCGAAAAGGTCGCGGTCGTCATCCATCCGCAGAGCGTCGTCCACTCCATGGTCGAGTTCGTCGACGGCTCGCTCAAGGCCCAGCTCGGGCGCCCGGACATGCGGCTGCCGATCTCGGTCGCGCTCTGCTATCCCGATCGCCTTCCAGGCGCGGTGCCGCCGACCCGGCTGGAAGAGCTGAGCGGCCTCGAGTTCCATGCGCTGGACGAGGGCCGCTTTCCCAGCGTCAGGCTGGCTCGGGTGGCGTCTGCCGCCGGCCACGGGCGCCCGGCCGTCCTCAACGCGGCCAACGAGGAGGCGGTGAGAGCGTTTCTGGCCCACGAGATCCCCTTCAGCGGCATCGTGCGTACGGTGGAGCGGGCCCTGGCCGCCTTCGAGGGAGGCGGGGACACTCTGCAAGACATCCTCGAAGCCGACCGTTGGGCGAGGGAGTACGTGAAAGACACCTCCGGTACCCTTAGGGCCAAATGAACCAGGTGCTCACCGGGCTCCTCTACGTGGTCGGCATCGGCGGCATGTTCCTGCTGCTGATCGCGCCCCACGAAGCGGGGCACTTCCTCTTCGCCAAGCTCTTCAAGGTCCGGGTGATCGAATTCGCGATCGGCGCCGGGCCGAAGCTGTGGTCGTTCACCCGGAATGGAACCCTTTACGCGATCAGGGCCATACCGATCCTCGGCTACGTCCGAATGGGCGGCATGGAGGCTGGGGATTTCGAGGGTCCCGGCGGCTTCCATTCCAAGCCCGCGTGGCAGAGGATCGTGATCCTGGCCGGCGGGCCGGCGGCCAACTTCCTGGTCGCGATGCTCCTGATTGGAGGTTTTGGCCTGACGCAGGTCAACACCGACCCCGGCAAGGTTTTCAGGGTCGTCGCCGGCTCTCCCGTCGCCGCGGCCGGGATGCAGCCTGGCGACAGCATCCGCGCCGTCAACGGCAAGCCTTTCAGCGCTCCTGGCCTGATCCAGAGCGAGGAGAAGGCTTCTCCGGGCGCCCCCCTCACCCTCACGGGTGTCCACTCTGACGGCCGTCCGTTCACCTACGTGGTCACTCCGATCTGCGACCCGCAGGGCAACTGCAAGATCGGCGTGAGCGTAGCGATGAAGCTGATCAGCGCCCAGGCCGCGGTCATGGACGGGGTCACGTTCCCGTTCGTCGCGGTGGGCGGGATCGTCCACGGCCTCTGGCAGCTGATCACCGGGGATATCGCCGGCGGTTTGTTGGGTCCACAGGGTCTGACCGGCCCCATCGGCATCGCCGACATCGCGGGCCAGGCGGTCACTCAAGGTCCGCCGACCTACATCTTCCTGGTTGCGCTCCTGTCGGTCGCCCTTGGCTTCACCAACTTGCTGCCGCTGCTGGCGCTTGACGGCGGCCGCATCGTGGTGGTGCTCGTCGAGGTGCTGCGGCGGCGGCCGTTCGACCGCACCACCGAGCTGAACTTCCAGCGGTGGGGCCTGGTCGCCCTTCTTGCGCTGGCTGCCGTGATCAGCTTCCTCGATATCCAGAGGATCATGACGGGACAATTCCCCGGAGTCAGGTAGTGGTTACCCGGCGGAAGTCCATCCCGGTCAACGTCGGTGGCGTCGTCATCGGTGGGGCCGCCCCAATCGCGGTGCAGACCATGACGAAGACCGACACGCGCGACATCAAAGCCACCCTGCGCCAGATCCTCGAGCTGAAAGAAGCCGGCTGCGAGATCGTGCGCCCCGCGGTGCCGGACCGCGAAGCTGCCGAGGCTTTGAAGGAGATCGTCAAGGCGTCGCCCCTGCCCGTGATCGCCGACATCCACTACGACCACACCCTCGCGTTGATGGCCATAGAGGCCGGCGTCGCCTGCCTCCGCCTCAACCCGGGCAACATCCCCGACCGGGAGAAGGTGATCAAGGTGGTCACCGCGGCCAAGGAGAGGCAGATCCCCTTCCGCATCGGGGTCAATGCCGGCTCCCTGCCCGAAGAGGTGCACAAGAGCATGCGTGAGGAGCACGCGATCGACCGCGACAACCGCGAGCAGACCGCGGATCGAATGGTCGAGGTCGCGCTCGGCCACTGCAAGATCCTGGAAGAGCTCGACTATGGGCCGGGCTTCATCAAGGTGTCGTTGAAGTCGACCGACGTGTGGACCAACATCATGGCGAACCGCAAGTTCGCGGCTGCGCGTGCTTATCCGATTCACCTCGGAGTCACCGAATCCGGTCCGGTTGAGGCTGGCAGCATCCGCAGCTCGGTCGGTATGGGCATCCTGCTCGCCGAGGGCATCGGCGACACGATCCGGGTCTCGCTCGCCACCTCAGATCCGCGCGAAGAGGTTCGCGTAGCGCATGAGATCCTGAAGACGCTCGCGTTCCGCAACGAGAGCGCGACGCTCGTCGCATGCCCGACCTGTGGGCGCCTCGAGTACGACATGGTGCCGACCGTCAAAGCGGTCGAGGCGCACATCGCGAGGCTCAAGATTCCGATCACGATCGCGGTCATGGGCTGTGTCGTGAACGGTCCGGCCGAGGCTCGTCACGCCGACATCGGCGTCACAGGCGGACGCGGCAAGGGCGTGATTTTCAAGAAAGGTAAGCTTTACCGGACCGTGCCACAGGAAGAGCTGTTGCCCGTGCTGCTGGCCGAGATCGACGCGATCGCCGCCGAACAGGGGCCCCCGCGAAATCACGGCGAAGCCTCTGATTTCGTGGGGCTTTCTCCGCTCCCGCGCTAGCCCGCGGTCGCCGCGGGCACTGATCGAGATCGTGATTCAACTGATCAAAATCTGGGAGCGTTACCTATGAAGGACGTCATGGAAGAGCAACAGGATTTCGTCAAGGACATCACCAAGATGTCCGTTGACTTCGACCGCTGGTACACCGATGTCGTCCGCAAGGCCGAGATGGCGGACTGGTCCGGAGTCAAAGGCATGATGGTCGTGCGCCCCTACGGTTGGGCGATGTGGGAGGCGATCACTCGCGCCTTCGACGACATGATCAAGGAGAGCGGCCACGAGAACTGGGCCTTCCCGCTGCTCATCCCCAAAGAGCTGCTCGTCAAAGAAGCCGAGCACATCGAAGGCTTCGGTCCCGAGGTCGCCTGGGTCACCAAGGCGGGGGCCTCGATGGAGGAGCTCCAGGAGCCTCTGGCCGTGCGGCCGACCTCGGAAACGATCATCGGCGAGATCATCCGGCGCTACATCCAGAGCCATCGCGACCTGCCCAAGCTGACCAACCAGTGGAACAGCGTCGTGCGATGGGAGATGCGCTCGCGTCTCTTCCTGCGCTCCCGCGAGTTCTGGTGGCAGGAAGGACACACGTTTCATGCCTCGGCGGAGGAGGCGATGGACGAGGTCGAGCTCATCCTCGGCTACTACCGCTCGATCGCCGAAGACTGGCTCGCGGTTCCAGTCCTGGCGGGCAAGAAAACACCCGCGGAGACTTTCGCCGGCGCGGTGCATACCTTGACGCTCGAGGGGCTGATGAAGGACGGGCTTGCTCTGCAGATGGGCACCTCGCATTACTTCGGCCAGAACTTCGCCCGCGCGTATGACATCTCCTTTTCGAACAAGGACAACGAGAAGGAGCTCTGCTACTCGACGTCGTGGGGCATCAGCACACGCCTGGTCGGCGCGCTGGTCATGGCGCACGGTGACGACTCAGGCCTGGTCGTGCCTCCTCGCGTGGCGCCGACCCAGGTCGTGGTCGTCCCCATCTATCGCGACGCCGAAGGTCGAGCCAAGGTCGAGACCTTCATCGCCGGCTGGGCGCCCCAGCTCAAGGCCGCCGGCATCCGCTACAAGGTCGACTGGCGAGACGAGCGGCCAGGCGACAAGTACGCCCATTGGGAGCTGAAGGGCGTACCAGTGCGCCTGAATGTCGGCGGTCGCGACGCGGACGCCGGCCAGGTGGAGATGGTCGACCGCCTTTCACGCCAGAAGGTAAGCGTTCCGGTCGCGGGCATTGCCCAGCGACTGAACGATGAGCTGGACGCATTTCAGAAGCGGCTGTTCGATCGCGCGCTGGCGTTTCGCGACGACAACACCTTCGAGCTCTCGACGCTCGACGAGGTCGTGGCGCACTTCAGGGAGCGGGGCGGTTTCGCCTGGGCGCCTTGGTCGGGCGACGCGGAGTGCGAAGACCGCCTGAAGGCGGAGACCGGCGGTGTGACGATCCGCACCATAGACTCAACCGCGAAACCCTCAGGCAAATGCTTCGTGTGCGGCAAACCGGCCAAATTCCGAGTCGCGCTGGCCAAGGCTTACTAACCGCCCGGTGCCGGCACGCGCGTGTCTCGCCCTCGATTCAAACCGCCCGGTGCCGGCACGCGCGCCAGAATCTACGCCGTCGGGTTTTCGAATGCTCCGATCGCCGGCGCGTTCTCGTACATCGAAGTCTGTGAGGCAAGTTTCAACGTGCCGTTGGTGACTGCGTCGAGCACGGCCTCCGCCACGTCCGGGTGGAAGTGGGTGCCCGCACCCGCACGCACCTGGTCGACCGCGATCTGGAGTGACATTCCCTTTCGGTAAGGCCGATCCGACGTCATCGCGTCGATCGCGTCGGCGGCGCTGACGATCCACGCGAACATCGGAAGCTCGTCCCCCTTCTTCCGATCCGGATAGCCCTTCCCGTCGTACCGCTCATGGTGCGAGCGAACTATGACCAGCTCGTCGGTGAGCATCTTCAGCCCGCTCAGGATGTTGAATCCGGCGAGCGGGTGCTCTTTCATTCTTTCGAACTCCTCGTCGGTGAGCTTCCCAGTCTTTTGCAGGATCGCGTCGGGCACACCGATCTTTCCGATGTCGTGAAGCTTTCCACCACGTTCGAGCCGCAGCCATGCGCCCTGGTCCTTGGGCGCGTACTTCATCTGCCGCGCGATCATCAATGCGTACTGCGTGACGCGGTCGGAGTGGCCGCGTGTGTATGGGTCGCGCGCGTCGACCGCGTTGGCGAGGGCCTCGAGGGACGCGATGATGACCTCTTCGCGATCCTTGAACAGTCGCGCGTTGTCGATCGCAACGGCCGCCTGCGCCGCAAGCTCTGTCACCAGGTTGCGGTGGTCGTCGGTGAAGACGTGACCGACCTGGTAGTTGGCAAGGAACAGGACTCCCTGTGGCTTCCCGCGAAGGGTGATCGGCACGCACAGAACCGCGCGTGGATTCAGGGGGCTGTCTGTCTCGGTCTCATGCTCCATCGCCTGCATCACCGCGGCTCCGCTGCTCATCACCTCGCGGCAGATCGCCTCACCAAGCCCCAGCGCGAGCCGTTCCGCGGTGGTGGAGTCGGTGCCGAAACCACCCTTGAGGACGAGCCGGCCCGAGTCATCGAGCGCGAGACACCCGATCTGCGCGGACGAAGCTTTCGCCGCGCCTGCCAGCACCTGCTGCAGCACCTGGTTCAGGTCAAGGGTGGAGGTGGCGGCCTGAAGCGCCTCCTGCAAGTTCTTGAGCTCCCAGATGCTGCGCTGGTTGTTGTCGTACAGCTCCGCGTTCCGTACCGCGACGACGCCCTGGTTGCCCAGGGTCGCGAGCACGCGATGGTCGTTCGTCGTCCACTCACGCTTCTTGACGTCGAACACCGACAGCGTTCCCCACAGGTGGCCGTCCTCGAGCATCGGCATGCAGATGGCCGCGTGAAGGCCATAGGCGACAAGGTCGGGCGGGTTGCGCAGGTCGAAGCTGTCCCTGACGTCGGGAATGGCGGTAGGCCGCCCGCTGAGCATGACCGCGCCGACGATGCCCTGGCCGTTCTGGAACTCCATGGCATCCAGCGTGGCCGGGAAGCCGAGCGACATGATCACCTTTTGATGGCCGTCGGGCGTTGTACGGGTCAGCAGCCCGGCGGTGCTCGTCGTTACGCGCACCGCAGTCTCGAGAGTTTTCTGCTCGAGGACCTTCGAGCCCTGCGTCACCGTGGTCAGCGCCCGCGAGACCTCGCCCAACGCGTCGAGGGTGGTGTCGAGCTGTGTCGCCTGCCCGGTGACGACCTGCAGGATGCGTGAGTTCTCCAGGACGATGCCGGCCATCGAGCCCAGCTCGTCAAGGGGGCCGAGGTCGGCCCGGACGAAGCCGATCGCCCCTTTGCGGCCAAGGCAAAGAGCACCGACGATTCCCCCGTTTCCATGAATCGGCGCGAGCGCCTCGTTGAGGCCTCCGCCGTTCGCGTCAGGCTGCAGCCCGCTGTAGATGTGCTCGTCGACGGCGATCAGGCTGCGCAGCACCGCCTCTCCGTTGCGGACCTTGGCCAGCAGCCCGTCAACCTGGGTCGACTCGGCAGTGCCGCCGAGAGTGACGTACGACCCGTCGGGCTGAAAAAGGACGGCCGCGCCGGCGTCGTAACGAATCACCTGCTTGCCTTTCTCGAGGACGAGCCGAAGCGTTTCTTCCATGGTTTTGCCCGATGCGTCTTTGATCAGCTCGTTCATCAGCGAGTAACGAGCTGATTCCCGCCGTGAAAGTGCCACGGCATGTGCGCTCGCGAGCTGGGCACCGGCGCGCAGCGTCAGGGTCACCGCCAGTCGGCGGTCATCGTCGTGGAACTCCCCGGTTTTCTTGCCCAGGAGGATGAACCCGCCGATCTGGTCGCCGATGCGCATGGGCACCGCCATCAGCCGTGCGACGTGCAGGTCGTCTGGGAGGTAGTGGACCAGCTCGGATAGCGCGGACTGATCGCTGCCGAGGTATTCCTTGCCCGACTCGATGGCGGTCAGCAGCTGTCCGGCTGACTTCGCGTGGCGCTCCACCGGCATCGGGTGAAGGCGATCGAGACCAATACCCGGCGGTTGGGGCACGAACTGCTTGCCATCCGGTGATGAGGCGTAGTAACACGCGAAATCGGCGCCGGCCTCACGGGCGATGATCGCGAAGGCCGCGGTATCTCCCGGATGCTTCGTGTGGTCCGCATCTGCGGTGGCGGCCATGAACGCCCGCTCCTTCGCCAGCAGCTGCATCCGCAAGCTCTCGAGGTCAGCGGCGTGGGTATTGATGGCCCGCGAGAAGCTGCGGTACGCGGTGCGCCCCACAAAGCCGCCGAGGCCGAGGAGAAGCACGCCCGAAAGCTGCACATAGAGGTTCTGGTCTCGCAGGTTGAACCCGGCGGAGACGAGCATCACCAGCAGGGCGGCGGCGCCCAGGGGGACCGAGCCCTGCCAGTTGACATTGAGAGCTCCCGCGGCGAACGCGAGAAGTCCTGCGACGACGGCAAAGAAGGCGGACGCACCCGAGCGCCCCGTCACGTTTAGCGAGGCGCCGACCAGCACCATCGCGGCCGTGGCGGCCGCATACCCGATCCGGAGTGCGAAAGCGGCCTTTTCAGAGTTCATCTGGCAAGAGGGAAGTCTAGGTTCGCGCCCCTCAAGTTCAGTACAGATATCCCGGCGCGACGCGCGAAACCTTGCTTGGGCTTGGAGTTCGTGGGGAATATGCCCTTCTACACTTCTCAGCGAGCCCCAGATGACGGTTTCAGAGCTTCTCCGAATTGCCGACCACCTCGATCCGAAGGATCAGCAGATGGTCAGAAAGGCGTACGAGCGCGCCGCGAACGCCCACACGGGCCAGCGCCGCCTGTCCGGCGAGGAGTACGTGAATCACCCGCTCGAGGTCGCCGCCATCCTGGCCGACCTGGAGCTTGACGCCGAGACGATCTCGGCCGCGTTGCTGCACGACACCGTGGAGGACACCGCCCTCACCGCGGAGGAGGTCGAGCGCGAGTTCGGGCCCGAGGTTGCTCGGCTCGTTGACGGGGTCACGAAGCTCGGCCGGATCGCTCTGCGTTCCGACCAGCAGCAGCAGGCCGAGAACATCCGAAAGATGATGGTCGCCATGGCGGAGGACCTCAGGGTCGTCCTCATCAAGCTCGCCGACCGCCTCCACAACATGCGCACGCTCGACCCTCTCCCGGAGGTCAAGCGCCGGAAGATCTCGCACGAGACGCTGGACATCTACGCCCCGCTGGCTCACCGCCTGGGCATCGGACAGGTGAAATGGGAGCTGGAGGACCTTGCTTTCCGCAACCTCGAGCCGGAGGCCTACGAGGACGTCGTGAAGCGGATCGCCCGCAAGCGCCACGATCGGGAGTCGCTGGTCTCGGACCTGCGCGAGATCCTCGCCCGCGAGCTGGAGAAGGTGGGCATACAGGCCGAGATCACCGGCCGGCCGAAGCACATCTACTCGGTCTGGCAAAAGATGACCAAGGAGAACAAGGACTTCTCCGAGATCTACGACCTGTCCGCGATTCGGGTTCACGTCGAGACCGTGCGCGACTGCTATGGCGTGCTCGGAGTCGTCCACTCGCTCTGGAAGCCAGTCCCCGGACGATTCAAGGACTACGTCGCCATGCCCAAGTCAAACGGCTACCAATCACTCCACACCACCGTGATCACGCACACGGGCGAGCCGATCGAGATCCAGATCCGGACGCACGAGATGCACCGCGTGGCCGAATTCGGCGTCGCCGCCCACTGGACCTACAAGGAAGGCGGCAAGGATGCGAGCTTCGATCAGAAGCTCGCGTGGCTGCGCAGCCTCCTCGAATGGCAGAACGAGGTCGGCGACGCCGAGTCGTTCCTCGACTCGGTCAAGGTCGATCTTTTCCAGGACGAGGTCTACGTGTTCACGCCCAAAGGCGACGTCCTGAACCTTCCGTCCGATTCGACCCCGGTCGACTTCGCTTATCGCATCCACACAGAGGTCGGGCACAGGTGCATCGGCGCCAAGGTCAACGGCCGGATGGTGCCGCTCGACTACGAGCTGCAGAACGGCGAGATCGTGGAGATCCTCACTTCTAAAGGACCGCACGGCCCGAGCCGCGACTGGCTCAACTTCGTCAAGAGCGCGTCGGCGAAGGAGCGCATCCGCAAGTGGTTCAAGAGCCAGCGGCGCGAGGAGAACGTGGCCAAGGGCCGCGACCTGCTCGACAAAGAGCTCCATCGCATGCACCGGCTCAACCTGGCCGACCTCGATGACGACAAGCTCGTCGAGATCGCCACGCTGCACAGGTTCGGCGGTGTCGACGATTTCCTCGCGGCGATCGGCTATGGAGACCTCTCGCCGCATGCCGTCGTGATGCGGATGGCGCTCAGCCTCGACACGCCGGGCGGCGAGCTGCGCGCGATCCCCCTGATCCCGAACGTGCAGCCGACTCCTCGCGTGCTGGTGCGCGGGGAGAAGGGAATCATGACCAAGATCGCGCCCTGCTGCCAGCCCGTGCCTGGGGACGCAATCGTCGGATACACCACGCGTGGCAAAGGCGTGACGGTGCATAGAGTCGATTGCATCAATGCGGTGAATGCGCAAGACCAGGCGCGGGTCGTGCCGGTCGACTGGGACTCCGAGGCGACGCATCTCTACCCGGTCGCCATCAAGATCGAGGCCTGGGACCGGCAGGGCCTCCTCCGCGACATCGCGACGGTGGTGGCTGAGAACCGGGTGAACATGTCGTCGCTCGAAGTGCATGTCTACGACGACAAGACCGCGGTGGTCTCGACCACCGTGGAGATCGACTCGCTGGCGCAGCTTTCGCGCCTGATGGAAAAGCTCGAAGGCGTCAAGGACGTCCACACCGTCGCCCGCGAAGCTTCGTGAAGCAGGCGCCGCCTTCTCGATCGATCCAGCTCGGCGTGCCGGTGCAGATGATCTGGGACCTGTTGATCGCCCCGGGCAGGCGAGACTGGTACTACGGGCTCACAGCTGAGGGTGACTTCGCAGCCGGAGGCCTGATCAAATGGACCGACAGCACCGGCAAGTTGATCGAGGAATCGGAGGTCGTTGAGGCGAATGCGCCACGTCGCCTGGTTCTTCGGACCCGTTTCCTGTTCGCTCCGGGTTTCGCGGCCGCGGAGCCTCACCTGCTGACGTGGGACATCAACCCCACACCCGCCGGATGTGAGGTTCGACTCGAGTGGCAATCGAGCGAGCTGATCGGTCGCCTGTTCGAGTCCGAGGGCGAAAGCATCCTGCGCGGCATACGTCTCGCGACCGACCCCGAGGCCCAGGCGGAGCTGGAGCGACTTCCCGAGATTGGTCAGGTCGAGATCTATGACGTCACACCGGCGCGCGTGCGTGACTATCAATCGTTCTTCGACCACGACGCCTTCCGCGACTTCCCTTCCTGGCAGTCGTGCTACTGCATGGAGACCCACACCACACATTCCGAGGATGAGTGGGCAGCCCGAACCGCGGTCGAGAACCGGCGCGACATGACCGAGATGATCAGCCGAGGCCACGTCACCGCGCTGCTCGCATACGCGGACGGGAAACCCGTCGGCTGGTGCAACTACGGCGAGACAACGAGCCTGGGCAATATCGTGCGGCGCTTCGAAATCAAAGCATCTGAGTACCAGGACGTCGGCTCGGTGGCCTGCTTCGTCATCGCGGCGCCCTATCGCGGACACGGCATCGCATCCCGCTTGCTTGATGAAGCCATCGATCGGTTGAAGGCCCGCGGCATGCGCGCGGTCGAAGCGTATCCCCGCCGCGGCGCGGATTCGGATCAGACGAACTACCGCGGGCCGCTCAGCATGTTCCTGCGCGCGGGCTTCGAGCCATATCGCGAGACTGAACGGAACATCGTGGTCCGCAAGGCGCTGTGAGCATTCGCATCGAAGCGACCGCCGATCGTCAGTTCGGCACGAACTCATACCTCGTTGAGGACGAGGAAACGAAGGACGCTGTGATCATCGACGCCAACCTCGAGCCTGGGCTGATGATCGACCTTGTGGGCAGACGCGAAGTGAACGTGAAGGCGATCTTACTGACGCACACCGACATCGACCACGTCGCCGGCCTGTCGGCTCTGATCGCGGAGGTCGGCTCGATCCCCATCGCCGTGCACGATCAGGAGCGTCACGTTCTCACCGAGGGCAAGCCCTTGCGCCGAGAGTTCGGCGCATCGACCGCTCCAATCGAGAATGTGGTCAACCTGGTCGAAGGTGAAACTTTTCGCGCCGGCTCGCTTGATTTCGAGGTGCTGCACACTCCGGGGCACAGCCCTGGCGGCGTCACGCTGAAGATCGAAAACAACCTGTTCACCGGCGATGCGCTGTTCGCGGGCTCCATCGGTCGCTCCGACTTCGCGAACTCCGACGGCCGCGCGCTGCTAGAGGGCATCAACACCAAGCTGCTCTCTCAACCGGACGAGCTGGTTGTGTACAGCGGCCACGGCCCGGCCACCACGATCGGGCGCGAAAGAAAAACGAACCCCTTCCTCAGCTAACCCCTCAGCAAATCGTCGCAGCGCACCCCTCCCCCGCAGCAGGGGGGTGCGCCGGGACTGGCTTCGCCAGGCCCGGCGCCTAAAGGGGGGAGTCCCCCCTTTTGAACGGGGGGCAGGGGTGGGGGGAGGTGGCGCTGGCTTAGTGCCCGATAGACAAAGCGACGATCAGCGCCGGCCCGAGCAGGATCAACCACAGAGTGGGGAAGACGCAGCCGACGGTGGGGATGAGGATCTTCAGCGAAGCTCGCGCAGCTTCTGTCCTGATCTTCAAGCGCCGCTTGACGCGCATCTGAGCCGAGTGTGCCGCGATGGTCCGCGCGATGGGCACGCCGGTGCGCTCCGCGTGCAGGATGCCGCGCACCAGCGAGGTGAAGTCCTCCACTCCGGTCGCCTGCGCCATCTCCTCGAGCGCCTCGGCTCGTGGGCGGCCCAGCTCGATCTCACGCAGGGCACGAGCGACCAGCAGCGTGAGCGGCCCTTCCTGGTGCCGGACGAGCTGCTCGAGGGCGCGATCGAGGCCGAGGCCGGCCTCCATGCTGATCGCCACCACATCGAGTGCGTTGGGCAGCACCGCCTCGAGCTCCGCCCGCCGTTGGCGCACCAGCTGGTCCAGCCAGAGGACTGGCAGATAGAAACCGGCGGCCACACCGATCAGCACCGCGATGCCGATGCCGAAGTTCGTTCCGATCAGGACGCCAACTGCGAGACCGATGGCTCCAAGGCCGGCGGCCGCTGCGATGCGCAGAGCCTGCAGGCCGGCGGGATCGAGTCCAAATGGAGCTCCGACGAAATCGAGCTGCTTGCGGAAGTTGGCGGCTTGCGCGGCGGGGGTGAGGCGCGTCATCTGGCGTGTGAGCCACCGCCGGCCCGGTGCGAGAAGTCGCTCGGCGAGGGGTTTTTCCAACTCGAGCGCAACAGCGCTCTGGCCGAGCCCGATCTCCTGGCGCGCCAGCCGCTGCCTGGCCAGCATCGTCGCATCGCCGGCGCGCGCCGCGACGACCCCGATCGCGAGGAGCCACACGCCTGCGGCCGCAAGTACGCCAATCACCACCGGCAGGATTTCGCTCATGTGATCGCCGTCAGTCGGCGGATGATGAAGTTTCCGATCGCCAGCATGACCGCCGCCAGGGCGAGCATGAACCAGCCCAGCGGATTGGTGAACATCGGCCGGAAATACTCCGGGACAAGGAAATAAAGGAGCAGCGCCGCTGCGATGGGCAGCAACGTGATGATCAGCGAGGACGCACGGGACTGTGCGGTCGACGCGAGGACCTCCGCACGCACCTCGGCGCGCTGCTTCATGGTGTCCGCCAGCGTGATGAGGATCGCGGGCAGGTCGCCACCGACAGAGTGCTGGATGGTGATGACCATGACCATGAGCCGCAGGTCGCTGCTGCCTACCCGCTTGACCATGTTGCCCAGCGCGCTCTCGATCGAGGCGCCGAGCTCGATCTCCCGCCTGGCCAGAGCGAACTCGTCTGACACAGGAGGACCAGCGTTCTCGATCACCGACCGGAAAGATTGTGAGATAGACTGGCCCGCTTTCATTGAGTTCGCCATCAGCTCCATCGCCCGTGGCAGACCAACTTCGAACTCGCCGAGGCGGTGACCGCGCCGGTTCCGCAGGTACAGCGCCGGAACTGCGAACCCGATCACAGCGAAGGCGAGCACTGGAATCGCAAAACCAAAACGAAGCAGGGCGACCAGGGCGAACACAAGCGCCGACCCGGCCTGCACCAGTCGGAACTCGTAGGGACGCAGCTGAAGGTCTGCGCTGGCGAGGTCTGCTGCCAGCTGATTGGTTCTCTGATTGGCGGCGATCCAAACCGGCGCGCCGGTCGGCTCAAACCGCCTACGCAGCTGTTCACGTACGTCGGCCAGCGATCGGTAGGTGACGCGCGCCGATGGCCCGGCGCCGACGGCGGCTCGTCCCGAGCCAACGATTCCGTAAACGACGAGTCCAACTCCGATGGCGGCGGCGGCGGCAACCAGGATGACGATCGTCGTCATCGGTCAGCCGGTGGTGAAGTGCCAGCGCTTGTCCACTTCTTTGGGTCCGACACCACCTGCCGACGAAAGCTTCGGACACGATGGGTCCGGCTGGTTGGGGGTGGCGGCGTAGTCGGTGAACGACTCAAGCGTGTACTTCAGCACGGCATTGTTGAGAAGCCAGAAAAGGTACTCGGCGTCGCACCCGGTCATGAGCAGCGTGAGGCTGCTGGTGACCTGGCCTGTGGACTGTGTCGAAGCCGGGCCGACCCTGATCACGTCGACATCGCGGAACACCGTCCTGACGACCGAGACAGGCGTCGCGCCGAAGATGGACGTGTTGATGGTCGCCAGCATGGTGATCCTGTCACCGATCTGCACGTAGCCTCCGACCCCAACCTGTTCGCCAGTCGGCACCGTGACCGCCACAAAACCCGAGGGGATGGGCAGGTAGGCGACGTCACTGGTGCTCAGCAGGTCGCCCGACGTGGTGATCAGGTTGGCGGTGACGGGCGAACCAGCCGGGATGTCGACTCGTGCTCCCTTCCCAAACACGTCTTTGATCTGGAAAAAAGCCTGCGGTGGGGCTGGGTTGACAGCGCTCAGCTCGAGGTCCGAAGCCTGGATCTTGGTGCGCGCGTTGATGTTGTTCTTAGCCACGACAACCTGTGTTCCTGTCGTATTTGTCTTGAGCAGCGGCAGGCTAGCGAGGCCGGCGGCTGTCGCAAACGCCAGGACGGCCAGGATCGCGCCGATCACGATGTACAGGCGACCCCGGCGAGGCCGGCCGATCTCAGCTGTGGCGGTGGACATCTAAGTGGTCCTGCAGCTTGGCATGATGCGCCGCTTGGTGCAACTTATTCGACGAGGTTGGCCTCCACGAGTGAGGTGCTGATCCCGTAGGTTCCGCCGATCGCGGTGCCCGCGCCGGCCGCGGCGGAGATCGAGAGGCTGCCGCAGAAGACGGTGCCTGCGATGGTGGAAGCTCCGTTCACGCTGTCGGTGCAGGCGCCCGGCCAGTAGACCGAACCGAGCAGCCAATGCGTGACGGTCGCGCCCTTGATGGCGAACTGACCGATGTTGCTGGCCGGCGCCCAGATCAACGTGTTCCAGCATGCCCGGTTGCCCACCGGGCACCACGCGGAACCGGGACAGGCCGCTGCGTCGCCCGAGGGCGCCTGGTTGCAGGGAGCGGCAAACCAGGTGTGGTTGGACGGCGAATCGGCCGGCGTGTTTGGCGGACAGGCCGAGACAGAGCAGGGCGTCGACCCAAACCTGCACGTGCCTGTGCACGCAGCGCCGCCCCCTGGGGTGCAGTCGCCCGACGAGAAACCGGCCTGGTTGACGAACTCGAGGGTCACGTCGCGAGCGAGAAGCGTTCCGCCGTTCAGGCAGATGCCGCCGCCGCCCGCAAACCCCGAGCCGTTGAAGTAGTAGAAACCGGGATCGAGCACGGCACCGGCGCCAGAGGCGGCCGGCTTGAACGCGGCGATCACCACGGCCCATGTGGTCGCCACCGAGCTGGTCACCGTCTCGCTTGCCACCGCGGCCGGAAGATCGAGCCTGTATTCCGACCGAAAACCGTTGGAGACGCCGTTGACCAGGGTCGTCCATCCAGCCCCTGGGAGCACGGTTTGGCCGGCTGAGTGGCTGAAGCCGTCGTCGGTGATGACGAGCTCGTTGGGGACGGTGGTGGCGGCGCTCGTCGAGATGGTTGCGGTGAGCTGGTTGGAGCTGACAGTGAGAGTTCCGCTCTGGTCGAGTGGAGACACCGTCGCCACGTTCTGCCACTCGCTCAGCTGGGCGACTCCAGCGATCGAGTTCGGGCTGAGGCCGAAGTCGACGCTCGAGATCCCGCCTGGGTTGTTCGGGTAGTACCAGATCTGCGTGTGAGCCGTGGGATCGAGGAAGGCGTTGTTCGCGGCGACCCACCCGGCCGGCGCGGTGAACGGCTTGTTCGACGGGCTGGTGTCGGACTTGAGGTCTGCCACCAGGAGTGTGCCAGCCAGGCTTGGGGCCGGCAGTGTGGCGGTGATCGTCGTGAGGCTGGCGGCGCTCTCGGGTCCGACCTGGACGTTGGTGATTCCGCCGCTCAACGCGGCTGGGTTCAAGTAGCCGTAGCAGCTGGGTTTGAAGTGGTAAAAGCCACTGGCATCCTTGACCGGCGCCGGGCCGAGCCCGGTGCCGACGGTCACCCCGCCCACGACGATGTTGGGGAGCACCGCTCCGGCTGAGCACGCCGCGCCGCCCGTGCCTTGAAGGGTCGCGATCGCCGCGGCGACGGTGTTCGGCTCCGGCGGCAGCAACGTGGCCACCGGCGGCACTGGTGGACGCGCGACGCCCGCCGCGCATGGGTTCGGGTTGATCACGGCGTCCCCGGCCAGCAGATATGAGGTGCTCGCCGCGGCGCAAGCCGGCGCGGTGTGGCCGCTGAGCTCGTAGCCGTCGGAGCAGATGGCACTTGACGAGCCGCTGTTCGAACCGGCGACGCATGTCCCCGGCGCGGTCCAGCTCTGGCCGTCGGTGTAGACGCTCACATTGCCGAGGTCGGAGTACGTGCCGGACGCGGCGTCGAACTGGGCATGTGCGTAGGCGGCGCAGGCGCCGCTGCGAACGATCAGGTTCTGGGTGACGACGCTGCCGCCGATGTTCACCTGGCCGCTGCTGCAGGTGAGTGTGGTGGCTGAAACCGCCGCCACCGATCCCGGCCTGGCCTGGGCCACCGCCCGCCTGACCAGTGTGGTGCTGGTCTTGCCCAGCTCGGCGCCGAGCGAGATCGGGAGCGTCAGGGTCAGAACTACCTCGACCTGCTGCTGTTGGGCGCGGTACGGGTAGTTCACAGTTGAGCTCAACCCTCCGGCAAATGTGTCTGTGCCGGTGTACGGCGCGGCGCAGGCGCCGCCGGAAATGCTGAGCGAACCGGTCCGCGTCCGCTGCGTGGCCAGGAACGTGTCGGCCGCGGTGATGATGGTGGTCGCCTTGCCGGCGTCACAGCCGACGCCGATCTTCAAAGCAGAATCGAGCGCGGCCTGGTCGGCGAGCTGCTGCAGCTGGTTCTTCTGCCACTCGGCCGATCCCGCCAGAAGGACGAGGGCGGCGGAGCCGATGAGCGCGAGCAGCGACACCGCGACCAGCACCATGACCTGCCCGGATTGCCGCTTCCGCACTAGAACTCCATCCGGATGACCGTCTGCGAGTCGAATGTGATCGCTGTTGGGATGCCGAGGAATTTTGCCATCACCGGCTGCCACCGGACTTTGAGGTCGACGACCGCGCGCTGGTGGCCAGCCGTCCGCACCGCGGCCCCGTTCGCGGCCGCGCATGTGGGGCAGCTCCAGCGCGGGCTAGGGTTGCCTGGCGCGGAGTCGAGCTCGTAGATGAACACGTAGACGGTGTTGGGGTTGATGCTCCCGGTCAATGTGATCGTGCCAGGCTGCGTAGGGTCTGCGTTCGCGGCGTAGGTGCCGTAGGTCGGTGGGGCGGAGATCGCGGTCGAGTCCTGGTAAACGACCGTGGCGCCGAGCGGGTCGAGCAGGTGGGCGCCGTTCAGGAGGTTGTTCAGCCCACACGGCGTGGCGAGCGCGGTGCAGTCGGGCGCCAACGTGTTGGAGCCGCTGTAGTAGACCAGCGCGGCCTGGCGCGCGGTGTCGCGAGACGCGCCCTGCAGCAGGCCGTACATGAGAAGGCCGCGGCCCATGTCAACCGTGGCGCCGATCATCAAGAGGACGACGGGCGCCACCAGAGCAAACTCGACGAGCGCCTGGCCTCGCCACCTTGTGAGGAGGCGCCCGGAGGAGCCGGGCGTAGGAGCGGTGTACCTGGTTCTCACCAGGAAGTTGTCGCGCGACTCGACCCGGAAATCGTGATCCCGCCTCCGAGAAGATTGAGGTCGCTGAATCCGTAGTACACGTAAACGTCAACCTCGGACTCATATAAAGAGGTCACCGAGCCGGTGCAGTTGACGCTTGTTCCGCAGTACACGACGACCACCGCCTGTCCCGCGACCGGTGCCGTGTAATCCACCCCGGCGACAAAAGGCGGCGCGTGGTTGACCTGCGTCGGGCACGTGATGTTTGTGGTCACTGCGGCCAGGTCGGCGGTCACCAGGCTGCACATGTTGGCCAGGCCTGGTCCGTTTGTCGTCGACGTCTTGCCGGCCACGTATCGCGCACCATCGCGCGCCGCATCCGAGGTCGCCATCGCAAATGCGTAGCCCCGCCCGAGCTCCAGCACTCCGGCCACCAGCAGAACCAGGATCGGCACCGAGATCGCGAACTCGACCAGTGCTTGCCCGCTTCTGCGGCCCCTTCTTTCAGCCATCCATCTTCAGGCTGGCGAGGATCACCTTTGCCAGGTCCGTCGCCCCGCGTGAAACCAACGAGTTGGGATCGCGCGTGATGACAAGGCCTCCAGCCAGCGTCGCGTCCTCTGGACGCGAGTCGTCGAAGCCCACACTCACCGACATCTTCCGGCCGAGGATCGACTCCACCGCGGCTCGATCCAGCGGCGGGTGCGGCACGCGCTGGTTGAGGACGAGCTCGATGCGGTTGTCGGTCACGTTGAGGATGTCGCGAAACACTGCGAGCGCTCGACGCGCATCGGTCATTGCGGCAATCTCAGGTGGCACAACAATGACCACGCACTCGGCCCGCTCAAGTACGGCGAGGGCAGCCTCTCCGAGCGAGGTGCCCAGGTCGACGAGGATCACCCGCTGCCAGCTGACCACGACATCGAGCACGCGTCCCGCGAGATCGCCCGTCATGAGGTCGACCTCCTCCGGTCGCAGGGTGCCCGGGAGGACACCCATTCCGGAGCGATGGTTGACGATGTTGGTGCGGACCACTCCTTCGAAGTCGCCGGGCGAAGACCTCGAAGCGCTGGCAATCGACCCCGTGGCGATGAGGTCGGCGAAGAGGGCCGCGTGCCCGAAAGGTGCTGAGAGGTCGATCAACAACACCTGACGCTGGTACTTGCGCGCGATCGCCGCGGTCGTGTTGACCGCCAGGGTGGTAACGCCCGAACCTCCCTTGGCCGAGAAAAAGGCAACGACCGGGGCCGCCGTGCGGGATGAGCGCTGGACCTCGACGGCGTCGACCGCCGAAAGCTCTTGCTCCCAGAGCCGGTCAAGCGCGGTCGCCACACCTTCTGAGGCGCCGCCCAGGCCCTCGAGGAGCCCGTCTCGGTCGAGGGTCAGAAGCACGGCATCCGTCACGCCGTAGATGTTGGTCACGTAGCGGTCCTTGGTCCGCGGAGCGGGCAGGATCACCATGTCGCCTGGCGCCGGCCGGCGAGACAGGAGGACCTTGCCGGTGCCGTCCGTGATCGATTCTTCGACCTGGCCGGAGGCGACGAACACCACCACGTCTCCGCCCTGAGCGTTGAGTCGCAGCGTGTCTCGGGCCGTGAGGTTGACCGCGCGCATGCGTCGAGCGACAGCCCGAAGCACGCCGTCCCCCAGCTCCGCGAACACCGGGGACATCTCGAGGATGCGGGCCCGTGTCTGGACGCCGGACGGCGTTTGGTCGGCGGCGGGCCCGCTGCTAGCACCCACCTGGTGTGGCTTTTCCTCCTGGGCCCGTTGGGTTTCTTGAACCTCACGGGCGGTCAAAACGCCGATAATGTACCAACGTCCCCCCGGATCGACCCCCCATCCCTGTAATAGCTTTGAACACGAGGCCCACTGCCGAGATCGATCTGCAGCGCCTGACCAAGCGGTCGGGGGCCTCCTCCCGCGCCCCTCGCTCTCGACTCGGCGCGCGCCTTGAGCGCGTCCTTAACGCGGCACTGAACGCCGAACCGGGCGTCGTGCTTAACACCACTGCGGCGGAAATCCTGAACGAACCCTCCCAGGTGGGGGCCGTGGTCGCTGCCGTGCTCGACCGCGCCGGGCCAGGCTTGACCGGTCAGCGGCGGGTCACGGACGCGTTCCGCCGCGCCGGCGTCAGCGACGAGCTGGTCAACGCGCTGGTCAGCCCAGATCCTGTAACCAGGGCATCGGCGGCCCGCCTGTGCGGATCGCTGCGGCTCGGCGAGGCGGTGATCTGGATCGAAGACCTGCTCCAGGACAGCGACGCGAAGGTCCGCGACGCCGCCGTCCGCGCCCTGGCCGAGCTTGGCGGACGACGCGCCATCGAGGCGCTGATGGGCTCGGTGAACAGACTCGCGCTGCACCGATTGGCGATTTCGATCGCGCGAGGCGCGACCGACCTTGACATCGAAGCCCTCATGCGGCAGCCGGGGAGCGAGAAGGCGGCAACGGTTACGGTGCTCGCATGCGGGCTGAGGCGTGACGCGCTGCGGGTGACGCCGCTCCTGGGTATCGCGCACGACCGGCGCTGGCCGGTGCAGGTTCGGATCGCGGCGTGCCGGTCGCTTGGAATGATCGGAGACCCGACCGCCGTCGGAGGGCTCGATGTCCTGGCCGAAAAGGACCCGGACCCCAGCGTCCAGAAGGCCGCGGCCCAGGCGTGGCGGCGGCTGCAGGTGCCCAAGAGGCTCCGGCCGGCATGAAGCTGTCAGAGCGTTTCGACCGCCGGTACCAGCAGACGCCGATCGCCGTTCCGGCCACACCGCCGGCGAATGGTGGTGACGCCGGCGTCACGGTCGCGCCGGTAGAGAGGCGAGTCGTGCCACGCGAGGGTGCAGCGCCTATGGCGCCGCCCACCGAACAGCTTCGAAGCGCCGAGCAAACAGCGGTCTTGAGTCCCGCCCTCGCCGTTGCGAAGGGAGAGATTCACGCGCAGCTGCTCAGCCGGCACGCCGCTGCGATCGACATCAACAACCGGGCCGGCATCAGGCGCCTGCTCATGCAGCTGACCGAGGACCACTTCCGGTCCAAGCCTCCGGCGGCGCTGGTCACCGCGAACGACAAGGAGCGCCTGGTCGAGATCCTCTTCGACGAGGTCATCGGCCTTGGGCCACTCGAGACCTTGCTGAGAGACCCTGAGGTCAGCGAGATCATGGTCAACCGGCCGGAGCAGATCTTCGTCGAGCGCAGCGGAAAGATCGAGCTCACGAGCCTCGCGTTCGAGGATGAGGACAGCCTCCGCCGCGTGATCGACCGCATCGTCTCGACCATTGGCCGGCGTGTCGACGAGTCAGAGCCCATGTGTGACGCGAGGCTCAAAGACGGATCGCGTGTGAATGTCGTCATCCCACCGGTGGCGATCTATGGCCCCTGTCTCACGATTCGTAAATTCGGCCGCGAGGTGCTGACCCCCGAGCGCATTGTCACGAACGGCGGGGCGACCGAGGCGATCCTCGAGTACCTGGACGCCGCGGTAAAGACGCGGCTCAACATCATCGTGTCGGGTGGCACAGGGTCAGGCAAGACAACGCTGCTCAACGTGCTCTCCGGATTCATCCCGCCGACCGAGCGCATCGTCACGTGCGAGGACGCAGCCGAGCTCCGGTTGCGCCAGGTCCACGTGATCAGCCTCGAGTCCAAGCCACAGAACGTGGAAGGCCGCGGAGCGATCTCCATCCGCGACCTGGTCCGCAACTCACTGCGGATGCGACCCGACCGGATCATCGTCGGCGAGTGTCGTGGACCCGAAGCGCTCGACATGCTTCAGGCTATGAACACCGGTCACGACGGTTCGATGAGCACGCTGCACGCCAACAATCCGCGCGATGCCGTCAACCGTCTCGAGACACTGGTGCTGCTCGCCGGAACCGAGCTTCCGTCGCGCGCCATCCGCAGCCAGATCACGTCCGCCGTCAACGTCATCGTTCAGACCGAGCGGCTGCGCGGAGGGTCGCGCAAGGTCGTCAGCGTGGCCGAGGTGCTCGGCATGGTCGAAGGCGAGATAGCGCTGCAGGAGATCTTCGCGTTCCGCCAGGTGGGAGTCACGCCGGACGGTCGCGCGGTCGGCTTCCACACAGCGACCGGGATCCGATCAAGCTTGCTCGCACACTTCCTCTCCAACGGAGTCCAGCTGCCGGACTCCATGTTTGCGCCCGTAGAACAGCCCCCGGCTGACAGGCTGTACTGACATGAGTGGATTCGAGAAAGAGACGAAAGCAATGGATGACGCTCCCGTTCCCGACGGCTCTTCGCATCCCGGAATGCTTGATGCCGAGCTGCTCGCCGACTTCGGACACCAGGTGCGCAACCAGCTGAACGCCGTGGTGGGCGCTGCGGGCCTCCTGTCCACGAGCGCCATGTCGAGCGAAGAGCGCGAGCTCGCATCGATCGTCGAGATAGGCGCCGTGCAGATTGCTCGATTGGTCGACGACGTGCTCGACGCATCGACCATCCAGAGCGGCGACTTCGAGCTTGCGCTTCATCCATTTGATGTGCGGGCCAGCGTCGAGAGCTGCATCGGACTGGTGGCCGATGCCGCAGGAGCAAAGGGACTCGACCTCTCATTTCAAGCCGCTCCGGATGTGCCGAGCGTTATCGTGGGCGATTCTCGCCGGCTGGAGCAGATCGTCCTATCACTGCTCAATGGGGGCATCGAGCGCACATATCGCGGCGGCGTCGGCGTCGAGCTGGGTGTCGAGGACAGAGGTGGGCTGGTGGCCCTGCGGTTCACGATTCGCGACACCGGCCGCGGGATTCCGGCGCGAATCCTGCGCGGTGGGCTTGACGGCGTGTCGAATCCCCGCGATCGGCTGGAGCCTGGTGACCGGCTCGCTGTGCTCAGCCTCGCGACGACCAAGCAGCTCGTCGCGATGATGGAGGGCGAGCTGCGCGTCGAGCAGGCAGGCATTGAGGCCGGGCCTGACGCGGGCACGTCATTCGAGTTCACCATCCTCGCCGAGGTTCTGCCCGCGTCGGTGACAACGGCTCAGCTGACGCTCGATGCGATGCGCGTGCTGGTTGTCACTGCTGATCCCACCGAGCGGCGGGTGCTCGCGCTTCAATCAGAGCAGTGGGGTGCGACGGCGACCGCCGCGACGCCGCAGGAAGCGTTGGCCGTAGTCCAGGCGGGTCAGCCTTTCGACATCGCGGTCGTCGAACACCGCCCGCCCGAGATCGACGGCCTAGCGCTTGCGACTTCGCTGCGCGCGCTGAAGCGTCCGGACCAGCTGCCGATCGTCCTCATCGCAGTCGCGACGCCTGGGCCAGAGGTGACAGATGCTGCGGACAGCGGTGTGATCCAGGCCACGCTCACCAAGCCTGTGGCTGCGCGAACTCTTCACGACGTCATGGTCCAGGTGGGCGTCCACGAGGCTGGGGCGGCGAAGCCCGAAGAGACCGTGCCACCTGGAGCGCTTCACGTGCTGATCGCCGACGACAACGCGTTGAACCAGAACCTGCTGAAGCGCCTGGTCGTCAAGCTCGGGCACAGCGCCGACGTGGTGTCGAATGGCCGGGAAGCTGTTGCCGCGGTGGCCCAGCAGCCCTACGACGCACTTTTGATGGACGTCTTGATGCCGGAGATGGATGGTCTGGCCGCTGCAGAGGCGATCTGCCGCCGCTGGCCGCGCGGCAGCCGGCCGCGATTGATTGCGCTCACCGCGATGGCGGGCCCTGGAGACCAGGAACGCTGCTTGAAAGCGGGCTTCGACGACTACATCAGCAAACCGGTGCACCTGGACGACCTGGTCGAAGCTTTCAAAGCCGCGGCGGGTTACCGCACCACCAGAGAACGAGCAGGCCTTTAAGGTTTCCCGGCATCTCGGTGGAGAGCGTCATTAATAAGTCTCCTCCCCGCTCGCGGGGAGGTGGCGCGCAGCGCCGGAGGGGAGATACGACTGCTCTTAACGCGTTAACCCTTCAACCTCGAATCAAGCTGATCCGAGCGCCCTTCACGCCTGGAGGCACGCGCCTCGAGATAGACGACCAGGATCACGATCGCCCCGCCCAGGACCATCAAACCACCAAGGGCCTCAGCCTCCACCCCCGCCGGCTGCGTGATGATCTGGATCATCGCCGCGCCGAAAACCAGGATGTAGCTGACGCCCAGAAGCCTGACCCTCGGGGCAACCCCGACGTCCTGTCCTCCGCGCCACGGCCGCTTGCCGATGATGAGCAAATACGCACCCATGATCAGCGCGAGTCCGGCCAGGGCCAGCGAGATGAGCTGGATGAGGGAGGTAGTCACCGGCGACTGATAGTAACCGTAGGTTCTTACAATCGTCACTCTTATGCCTCGCACCGAACCGATCAAAGGTGTCCGCGGAATACGAGACATCCTGCCTCGCGATCGCCCAATCTGGCGTACCGCCGAGCATGCCGCAGAGGACGTGGCGCGCCAGTTCGGGTACGAGGAGATCGTGACGCCGTTGATCGAGCACGCCGAGCTGATCGAACGCGTGGGCGAGGACACCGATGCGGTCGCCAAAGAGCTCTACCGTTTTGAAGACCGCGGAGGGCGGAAGCTTGCCCTGCGTCCCGAGGCCACCGCGGGAGTCGTCCGGGCGTACTTCGAAGGCCATCTGAACCAGCAGCCACAGCCTGTTCGGCTGTATCTCATCGGGCCGATGTTTCGCTACAACCGCCCTCAAAAAGGTCGGTACCGGCAGTTCTTCCAGCTGGACGTGGAGGCGATCGGCAGCGCAAGTCCCGCTCTCGATGCGGAGGTCATTGAGCTCGCCATCACATGGCTGCACGAGCTCGGCCTCGGCGACGTGAGGATGGACCTCAACACCATCGGCGACGCGAAGTGCCGCCCTGCTTACCTCGATCTGCTGCGCGCCTACTACCGCCCGCTGAAAGACAAGCTGCACGGCGATTGCCAGAATCGCCTCGAGACCAATCCGCTCCTGCTGCTCGATTGCAAGGTCCCGCAGTGCCAGCCCTTCAAAGCGGACGCGCCGCGGATCACCGACCACCTCTGCGAAGAGTGCGCAGCGGCGTGGGGGGCTGTGCGCAGGCTGCTCGATGCCGCCGGTATCGAGTACCACCTCGATCCTTATCTTGTGCGCGGTCTCGATTACTACACGCGCACCGTGTTCGAGATTTTTCCAGCGCACGCGGGTGGTTCCCAGGATGCGCTCGCGGGTGGCGGCCGCTACGACGGGCTGGCGGAGGCGGAAGGATGGCCTTCGACTCCCGGCGTCGGCTTCGCCAGTGGCCTGGACCGAGTGACAGAGATGGTGAAAGCCGGCGGGGTGGAGGTGATTGCGGCTCCGGCTGCGGAGGTCCTGGTGCTGCCTGACCCCGAGCTCGAGGTCGCGGCGGCGGAAGTGGCACGGATCTGTCGCACCGCGCGATCGGTCGCCGTCGACTACGAGCCCAAGAGCCTGAAAGCGAAGATGCGGTCGGCCAACAAGCTAGGTGCCCGGTGGGTTGTGCTGCTCAGCGATGAGGACGTCAAAAGGCGCGCTGCACAGCTGAAAGAGATGGCAAGCGGGCAGCAGGTCGAGGTCGGGTGGACTGACCTTCCGGCTCGACTCGCATGAGCGGCTTCACCGCCCCGCATTGCGGCTCGCTGCGCGCGGCCAACGTAGGCAACCAGGTTGAGCTTTACGGCTGGGTGGGGCGGCGCCGTGACCATGGCGGGCTGATCTTCATCGACCTGCGCGACCGGTGGGGCGCGGTGCAGGTGGTGTTCAAGTCACCCGAAACACGTGAGCTCGCTTCGACTCTGCGCCTCGAATTCGTCGTGCACGTGACGGGTGTCGTCGCGCGACGACCAGACGGTTCCGAGAATCCCGCGATGCCGACCGGCGAGGTCGAGGTCGAGGCGTCGGAGCTCGTGGTCATCACCCGCGCCAAGACGCCTCCGTTCCCAATCGAAGACGAGGCGAACGCTGACGAATCCATCCGGCTCAAGTACCGCTACCTCGACCTGCGCCGACCTCGGATGCAGCGCATCGTCGAGCTGCGGCACCGGGTGAACAAGATCATCCACGCCTACATGGACGAGAACGAGTTCATCGAGGTCGAAACGCCGCTGCTTGTGAAGGGCACACCGGAGGGCGCGCGGGACTTCATCGTTCCATCTCGGCTGCATCCAGGCGAGTTCTTCGCCTTGCCGCAGTCACCACAACAGCTGAAACAGCTTTTGATGGTGAGCGGCCTTGGACGTTACTACCAGATCGCCCGATGCCTGCGGGATGAGGATCTGCGCGCGGACCGCGCGCTGGAGTTCACTCAGCTAGACCTCGAGATGTCGTTCTGCGACGAAGAGGACGTCTTCGCGCTCATCGAAGGGCTGTGGGCTCGGATCTGGAAGCAGATCCTCGATGTCGATCTGGTCACGCCGTTCCCGCGCCTGGACATGAAGGACACGCTGCTTCGATATGGCACCGACAAGCCCGACCTTCGTTACGAGCTCGTCATCGCCGATCTGGGTGACGTCCTTGGGCAAACTCAGGCTCAAGTCTTCAAGACAGTGCTGGCGGAGGCCGGCGTTGTGCGCGGCTTTGCGGTTCCCGGAGGAAAGGACATGACCCGCCGGGCGCTGGATGAGCTCTCCACCATCGCCAAGGGGGCTGGGGCCAAAGGCCTCGCGTGGCTGCCCGGTCCGCTGGACAAGTTCGTTTCCGAATCTGAGATGGACGGCATCAAACGCGCGACCGGCGCCGGACCCGATGACCTTGTTCTCATCGTCGCCGACAAGCGGCGCCGCGCTGAGAAGGTGCTCGGCTTGATTCGGCAGCAGGTCGCGCGGAATCGAAAATTGATCCGCGAAGACGAGTGGCGGTTTCTGTGGGTTTATCCGATGTACCTGTTCGAGGAGGACGACGAGGGCAAGCTGACGTACGGGCACCACCCATTCACGTCACCGATCGAAGAGGATCTGGCGTTCATCGACGAGCGGCCGTACGACGTTCGCGCCCACGCCTACGACATCGTCTGCAACGGCTACGAGCTGGGTGGCGGAAGCATCCGCATTCACGACCGCGCGCTGCAAGAGAGGGTCTTCGAGATCCTCGGCCACTCAACGGAATCGATCCGGGAGCGCTTCGGTCATCTTCTCGACGCCTTCGAGTACGGGGTTCCGCCACATGGCGGTATTGCGCCGGGGATCGACCGCATAGTGATGATGCTCGCGGGCACTGAGAACATCCGCGACGTGATCGCGTTTCCCAAAACTCAGAGCCACCAGGACCTGATGCTGGGCGCTCCGAGCCCGGTCGACCAGTCGCAGCTCGAAGAACTTCACATCCGTGTTGTTCCTCCGAAGAAGCCCACGTAGTATTGGCTGGCTCCCGAAGGGCTGCGGGCGATGTGCGCGTTGCCCAACTAGACAGCATTAGGGACCCCGGAGTCCGGATAGCCGACCAAATGCCCGCTACTGAGACGGGACTTGGAGAGCCAAGGCAGGGGACCCACCTGAGCTCGCTCAGGACAACCCACCCCCGTGGTCCGGAGGGAGCACCCTGTCGCTGGTGAAGCTCATCCCGCCTGGGCTGATCGTGGCCGCGTTGGCGGTGCTCATCGTGTCCCAGCTCTTCTTTGCTTTCCTGCCTTACCGGCGCCGCTCCTATCTCCCGGTCCTGCTCATGACCGTGGTCGGGTTCGGATTGGGAGCGCTCTGGGACTTCATCGGCCTGCCTTCATTCCGCCTCGGCCAGGCCAATCTCCTGCCGGCGGCCCTGTTCGCGCTGCTCCTCCAGCCGCTGGCGCGCTTTGTGCCGCGGCCGAACCGTGAACCCAAGGAGCCTGAGCCGAGCAAGTCCAGTCCTCGCACTTAAGATTGCGTTTGTGTTTGCTGGCAGAGGCCGGGGGGTATTCACTGAATGAGCAGCCAGAGCTTCATGTGGCTGGCCTTTGGGGTTGCCGCCCTGATCGTGGCGCTGGCCCTGGCCGCGGTGTTGATCCGGCTGCGCGGAACCCTTGGAGCCGTGGAGGAGCTGTTGGATACGACCAATGAGGAGATGAAGGAGACGCTGCCCGAGGTTCGGCAGACGATCGGGAACGTCAACGACATCACGGCCGGCGTCAACGTCGGGCTCAGGACCGCCGGCGGCGGGGTGGCCGCGGTTGGCCGAGGCATCAAGTCCGGCGCTCATGGCGTGAAGGTGGCGGGTGAAAGCCTAGTTCGCACGGTATTAGGAGGTTAGAGATGGCTGACGAGAGTAACGGTGGTGGTGGCGGCGGATTCGGTTGGTTCATCCTCGGCGGGCTGATCGGCCTCGCGGCCGGCGCCTACATCGCATCGGGTCCGGGCCGGACTCAGGTCGACAGCCTTCGCAGCAAGACCATCGAGCTCAGTGGAAGCGAGCCGGTGCAGCGGGCGAAGGATGCCGCCCAGCGCGCCCGTCAGATGGTCAGCGACCCTGACCACCCAGTCGGCAAGGCGATTCAGGACGGCGTCGCCGCCGCCAAGCGCAAGCGTGAAGAGCTGGAAGCCTCGGCGACACGCAAGATGCATCAGTCGACGGACGGCAAGGAATAGGGGAAGAGGGTTAGTTGGCGAAGCGAAACCTGGCTGAGCTCAAGATCCCCGCGTCGGCGGACTTCATTCCCGTCGCCAAGCGCGTCGCGACCACACTTGGCGGACAGCTCGGCTTCAGCCTCGTCGACCTCGACGAGCTGACCATCGCGCTGACCCAAGCGTGTGACAGCGCGATCGCGGCGGCGAGCGACCTCGACTCGCCGGCGGACCTCAAGCTCACGTACTTCGCCACCAACCGCGCCCTGGTCGTCGACGTCGACCTCATGCCGAGCGGGAACGCGCTTCCCATGCACAAGCACGCCGTTGTCGATCCAGAGCTGCAGCGACTTGCCTACGAGATGATCCGGTGCTTCGTCGACGACTTCCGGCCGCAGGTCGAGCCCACGACCGGCCACGTCAGCTTCCGGATGGTCAAGTACCTGGCAGGCTGATCCCCGCAAGCGGAAACTAAGCGTTAGTGGCTGCACAACAGCGGATTCCCCGCGAAGAGCTGCGTGCCCTCCATCGCCGCTATCGGGAGACGACCGACCCGGCTGAGAAGGAGCGGATCCGCGAGCAGCTCGTCAATGCCTATCACGACTTCGTCTACTTCCTGGCGCGCAAGTTTCAAAACCGCGGCGAGCCCCTGGACGACATCGTGCAGGTCGGCTATCTCGGTCTGATCAAGGCCATTGAGCGGTTTGACCCCGACCTCGGGTTTGAGTTCACGACCTTCGCCACCCTGACCGTTGCCGGCGAGATCAAGCGCCACTTCCGGGACAAGGGCACGGCGATCCGCTTCCCGCGCCGCCTGCAGGAGCTGCACCAGTCGGTGGTGCGCGTCAACGAGCAGATGAAGAACGAGCTTGGCCGCGAGCCGACCGTCGCCGAGCTTGCGGACCGCCTGGCTGTGACGCCGGACGACGTCACGGAGGCGATGGAAATCGGGCCCGCCTACGTGCCCCTCTCGCTCGACCAGCCCATCGCATCTGGCGACGGCGAGAGCAGCCGGTCGGTTTCAGAGCAGATTGGCGGGGCGGATCCCGAGCTCGACCGGGTCGAGATGCGTGACGTGCTCGATCGCGCGATGGAGCATCTGACTCCCCGCGAGCGGGCGATCATGGCCATGCGGTTCTACGAGCAGATGTCGCAGTCGGAGATTGCGCGCCGGCTCGGCATCAGCCAGATGCACGTCTCACGACTGCAGCGCGCGGCCCTCGAGCAGCTCAGGAAATACGTGCCGCAAGAATCCGCCTCCTAGTCGTCGCGCATGCCTCTGCTCGAGTCGAAAGCGCCCGTCGATCCGCTGACGCTGTTTCGACGCTGGTATCGGCAGGCGGAGGCCGCCGGCCATCCGCAACCCGACGCGATGGCGCTTGCTACGGTGGGAGAGGAAGGACCCTCGGTGCGCATGGTGCTCTTCAAGGGGTTGCGCGCCGGATCGTTTCTCTTTTACACGAACTACGAGAGCCGTAAAGGACGCGACCTGGCCCACGACCCGCGCGCCGCAAGCGTCTTTTACTGGTTTCCCACCCACCATCAGGTCCGCGTCTGGGGCAGCGTGCGCCGCCTGAGCCGCCGGCAGTCGCTCGTTTACTTCCGCAGCCGGCCGCGTGGCGCGCAGCTTTCCGCGCTGGCGTCGAGGCAGAGCCGCATTGTGCCATCGCGAGATGTGCTGGAGCACGCGG
>WNGJ01000139.1_pt1 | contig 56996 bp, 54 predicted proteins | sample 5400611 | NCBI WGS metagenome assembly WNGJ01 (sample SAMN13153375, study PRJNA577476) | soil metagenome | isolation source: 40 cm soil or saprolite under Garry oak tree replicate 1 | place: USA:California | collected 2016-06-15 | reverse complement strand
CAGCCTCGCTTCAGGAGGGGACGAGCCCGGGCGGGGGCGGCGTCGGATAGAGGCAGCGATAGCAGGGGCCCTGGTTGGGCGCGAAGACCGTCGCCATGCCCTCGAACTGGAAGATCGAGCCGTGGACGTTGGTCTTGCCAGCCAGGAAGCACGCGTCGTTCACCAGGTAGCGCGTTTCGAAGTTGTCCGAGCCGTCGACGATCAGGTCGTAGTCACGGATCATCTCCATGACGTTGTCGACGGTGATGCGCGTCGGCAGGGAGATCACGTTGACGTCCGGATTCAGGGCCTTCAAGGTGCGCGTGGCCGACTCGACCTTCGGCTTGCCGACGTCGGCCGTCGTGTGGAGGATCTGCCGTTGAAGATTCGTGATGTCGACGACGTCGCCGTCCATCAGCGCGAGCGTCCCCACGCCGGCCGCCGCGAGATAGAACGCGGTGGGCGAGCCGAGGCCACCGGCGCCGATCAGCAGGACCTTCGAGCGTAGGAGCTTCCGCTGGCCCTTGTCGCCGACCTGGGGCAAAAGGAAGTGGCGGCTGTAGCGCTGGATCTGGTCGGTCGTCAGCGGGGTCTCCTTGACGGCCGGCATTCCTGACTGGACCCACTTCTGATATCCGCCCTGGAGGTTGATGACCGTCGAGTAGCCCAGGTCCTTCAACGCCTTCGCAGCCAGCATGGAGCGGAGCCCGGTCTGGCAGTAGAGTACGACCGGCGTCGAGGAATCGCTCACCGCCGTCCCGACCCGGAACTCGAGGAAGCCTCGGCTGATGTTGGTCGCCGCCTCGAGATGGCCGTCGCGGAACTCGTCGGGGTCGCGCACGTCGATGACGACGACCTTCTCGCCCGCGGCGAGACGGCGGGCAACCTCGGCCGGCCCCTCCTCGGGAACGACCTGCCGCGCTTCCGTGAGCATGTCTTTCAGTGTCTTCATGGGCTCGGTTTCATTATTACCGCTATTCCCGGTCGGTTCAAGGGTGATAGGTGTCCACGACCTTCATGATGGCCGCGGGCCGCTGCTATACTCACAGAATTCCATGACGAGTTCCATCAAGGGAATCATCCTGGCGGGGGGATCGGGGACCCGGCTCTACCCGCTGACCCACGCCGTCAGTAAGCAGCTGGTCCCGATCTACAACAAGCCGATGATCTATTATCCCCTCTCCACCTTGATGCTCGCGGGCATCACGAGGGTTCTGGTCATCACGACCCCTCAGGACCAGGAGGCCTTCCAGCGACTGCTCGGCGATGGAACGCATCTCGGCCTCACCATCGAATACGCGGCGCAGCCGCGCCCGGAGGGCCTGGCCCAGGCATTCATCATCGGCCGGCGATTCATCGGCAGCGACCGGGTAGCCCTGGCCCTCGGCGACAACGTTTTCTACGGCCACGGCCTGCCGGAGTACCTCAAGAGCGCCGCCGACCGCCCGGCCGGCGCGACGGTGTTCGCTTACTGGGTGCGCGATCCCGAGCGTTATGGGGTCATCGAGTTCGGCGCCGACGGACGCGCGGTCGGGCTCGAGGAAAAGCCGGTCAAGCCGCGCTCGTCGTACGCCGTGACCGGGCTCTATTTCTATGACAACCAGGTCGTCGACATCGCGGCGGGGCTCAAGCCGTCGGCGCGCGGCGAGCTCGAGATCACCGACGTGAACGCCGCCTACCTGCGTCGGGGGCAGCTCCAGGTCGAGAAGCTCGGCCGAGGCATCGCGTGGCTCGATACCGGAACGCACGAGGCGCTCCTGCAGGCCTCGACCTTCATCCAGACGATTGAGGAGCGGCAGGGACTGATGGTCGCGTGCATCGAGGAGATCGCGTTCCGCATGGGCTACATCACGGTCGACGCGGTGCTACGCATCGCACGGCCGATGAAGGACAACTCGTACGGGCAGTATCTGTTGCGCCTCGTCGAGTCCGAGCCGTAAGATCGGAGCTTCCATGGACCTCACGCCCGCCGCCAAGCGCGCCTTTCAAACCCAGTCGTACGGCCCGGCTCCCACGATCGACGGCGTCGAGATCGTCGAGCTCAAGCGGTTCTCCGACGACGGCGGGAACATGACCGAGCTGGCGCGCCTGACGGACGGCAATCCGCAGGCGTTCAAGGGCTTCGCGGTGCGCCAGATCAACTACAGCGAGGTCGAGCCCGGCGCGATCAAGGCCTTTCACCTGCACCAGCGCCAGACGGACGTCTGGTACGTTCCGCCGTCGGACCGGATGCTCGTGGTCCTGCTCGACGTGCGGCAGGGCGCCAGGACGGAAGGCACGCGCATGCGCCTTACGCTCGGCGCCGGCGGCTCGCGGCTCGTGCGCATCCCGCCCGGGGTCGCGCACGGCGTGCGCAACCTCGCGTCGTCGACCGGTCGCATCATCTACTTCACCGACGTCCATTTCTCGCCCGAGCCCGCGATGTGCGACGAGGGCCGGCTGCCGTGGGACTACGCGGGCGCCGAAATCTGGGACGTGACGCGAGGGTAGGGCGGTGAAGCTCTTGGTCACGGGCGGAAGCGGCTTCATCGGCTCCAACTTCATCCGGTACGTCCTCACGACGCACCCGGACGACCGCGTCGTGAATCTCGACAAGCTGACCTACGCGGGGAACCCCGCCAACCTGGCCGACCTCGAGCGCGACCCGCGCTACGCCTTCGTCAAGGGCGACGTCTGCGACGAAAAAATTGTGCGCGACGCCAGCCGCGGCGCCGACGCCATCGTCAACTTCGCCGCCGAGTCGCACGTCGATCGCTCGCTCATGGAGCCCGACGCGTTCTTGAAGACCGACGTGTTCGGCGTCTTCACCTTGCTCGAGGCGGTGCGCGAGCTGAAGATCCCGCGGTTCCTGCACATCAGCACCGACGAGGTGTACGGATCCGTCGAGCGCGGCTCGTCGCGCGAGAGCGATCCGGTGCGGCCGTCCAACCCGTACTCGGCGTCCAAGGCGGGCGGCGACCTGCTCGCGCTGGCCTACTGGCACACCCATCGCGTGCCGGTGCTGATCACCCGCTCGTCCAACAACTTCGGGCCCTATCAATACCCGGAGAAGGTCATCCCGCTGTTCGTGACGAACGCCCTGGACGACACGCCGCTGCCGCTCTACGGCGACGGCCGCAACGTGCGCGACTGGCTCTACGTCCTGGACAACTGCGCGGGCATCGACCTGGTTCTGCGCAAGGGCGCCGACGGCGAGGTCTACAACATCGGCGGCGGCCACGAGGTCGAGAACATCGTCCTCACGCGCCAGATCCTCCAGCTCACCGGCAAGCCCGAGACCTTGATCCAGCCCGTGAAGGACCGGCCCGGGCACGACCGGCGCTACGCGGTCGACTCGAAGAAGGTCCACCAGCTCGGCTGGACGCCGCGTCACCGGTTCGGCGACGCCTTGCGGGCAACCGTCGAGTGGTATCGTGAGCACGAATCGTGGTGGCGGCCGCTCAAGTCCGGGGAGTTCCGCGCCTACTACGAGCGACAGTACGGCCATCGCTGACCCAGGTAGTGCGCGCTGCAGGCCGTCGCGGGGCTGGGGCCCCGCCGGCCGAGGCGCGCCTCTGAATTGGAGAGGTTCCATGAAGCGAGTCGTGATGTTGGCCTTGGCGACGCTTCTGCTGGCACCGACCGTCGCGCCCGGCGCGCCGACCTCGGCCCCGGAACGGCGACTCAATCCCGGTGAAGTCTCGTCCCTTCCCTCGTTCGTCCGGCGCGTGGAGCCGGCGATCGTCGGCCTGCGCGTGCGCAATTCCGAGAGTGCCGCCTCCTCCGCGCGGCTCGGCAGCCGCCGCTTCGGCAGCGGCGTGATCTTCGATGCGCGGGGCTACGTGCTCACGGTGAGCTATCTGCTGCTGGACGCGATCGAGGTGGAGGCGCGCGGCCGTGACGGTCGCGCCGTGGCGGCGCGGGTGGTCGGCTTCGACCTCGACACCGGCCTCGGCGTCGTCAAGCTCGAGGGCGACGGGCCGTGGCCGGTCGCGGCGCTCGGCGATTCGCGCGGGGTCGTCGCCGGCGCCCGCACCGGCACCGTCGGCGTCGACGAGGACAACGACCTGATCCACGTGACCGGTGCCGTGAACGCCGTCCGCCGATTCTCGGCGTACTGGGAATACATGCTCGACCGCGCGATCATCGTCGCGCCAGCGAGCCCGCAGTGGGGCGGCAGCGCCGTCGTGAACGACCGGGGTGAGCTGATCGGGATCGCGTCGCTCCGGCTCGGCGAGCCCCCACACGTGAACCTCGCGATCCCCATCGAGAAGTTCGTGCCGGTGAAGGACGAGCTGATCGACTCCGGACGGATCGCCAGCCGGCCGCCGCGGCCGTGGCTCGGTCTCTACACCGTCTCCATGCCCGCAGGGCTCTTCGTCAGCGAGCTCTCCCCGGTCGGGCCCGCGTCGCGCGCCGGGTTCCGCCAGGGCGATCGGATCCTGAAGGTCAACGGTGTCGCGGTCGCCTCCCAGGAAGAGTTTTACGAGCAGCTCTGGTCGCGCCGCGCCGGCGACCTCATCGAGCTCAGCGTCCAGCGCGACAACCAGGTCCGCACCATCTCGGTACCCTCGGTCGACCGCCACCATCTCTTTCAGGTGCGATAGCCCCACGATCTCGCGGGTGCGGACGTGAGCGCCCCGAAAGGTGCCGGTGGGGTAGACTCTGTTCGATGAAGGACGCCGAGGGACCATATCAAGGGCGCGGCCTCATCGCCGACCCCATCCATCAATACATCCTCTATACGCGTCCCGGCGGGATCCCCGGTGAGGCGACCGAGCAGGACCTGATCGACACCTCGTGGATGCAGCGGTTGCGCCGCGTGCCGCAGCTGCAATCCGCGCGCTGGGTATACCCGGCCGCCGAGCACAGCCGCTTCCAGCACTCGCTCGGCGCGATGCACCTGGCCGGGCGGCTGGCCCAGCAGCTCTATCCGTCGCTGCGCTCGGTCTTTCCCGATGCGCCGTCGGCCGCGCTGATCGAAGAGCTCCTGCGCACCGCGGGGCTGCTCCACGACATCGGTCACGGTCCGTTCGGTCACTTCTTCGACGACAACTTCCTGGTCGATTACGACCTGACCCACGAGCTGGTCGGCCAGCGCATCATCCGCGAGGAGCTCGCGGACCTGCTCCGCGGTCTCCGGCGAAGCCCGAGCGGCGCGTTCGCCGCCGGCGAGGTCATCGACCCGGAGTGGATCTGCTATCTGATGGGGAAGAGCTACACGCAGCCGCTCACGTCGCATCCGCGCTGGCTGCCGCACCTGAAACCGCTGCTGTCGGGCGTCTTCACCGCGGACAACATGGACTACGTGCTACGCGACTCCTACATGTGCGGGGTCGCGATCGGTCCGATCGACATCGACCGCATCATCTATTATTCCTTCTTCTCCGAGAAGGGCCTCACGCTCGATCGGGCCGGCCTGCAGGCCTTCACGATGTTCCTGAACGCCCGCTTCTACATGTACACGAACGTCTATTACCACCGCACCACGCGGGGCATCGACTTGCACCTCAAGGAGATCTTCCGGGACACGATGCGGATCGCCTTTCCATATGATCTCCGAAAAGACCTCCATCCGTATCTGCACCTGACCGAGTGGACCTTGCTCGAGGACGTCGGGCGCTGGTACGACGACGACGACCCGGATCGGCGGCGGCTCGGCGCCGAGTGGCGCTACATCCTCGACCGGAAGCTCAAGTGGCGGATGTCCAGCGAAGAGGTGCTCGACCAGTTCGAGACGCGCAAGGGGCAGGGGTTCCTCGACGTCGAAACCGTCAAGCGGCGCGTGCGGACGTTCCTGCCCGCGTCGCTTCGCGACCTTCCGTTCGAGATCGACATGGCGCTGCAGGACCCGCGACCGCTGAACCCGCTCAAGATGGGCGACCGGCAGATCTACGTGTACGATTCCTCGAAGCGTGTCTCGGAGGAGCCGCTGACGGAGATCTTGAAGTACCTGCCGGGCAAGGTCGCGCAGTGCCGAATCTTCGCGATGTCCCACGAGCACGACCTCGAGCTGGCGCGGGCGCTCCGGCGCGCGCTGAGCGAGGAGCCGCCCTCCATTTCCACGAACGTCTGAGGGCCGTCGGACCCGCGCCAGGCCCCGTACGAGGCTCGCGAGGCGGGATGCCCCCGCATAGTATGATCGGACGACGATGAGCTGGCGGTGGGTCACCCGCGCCGCGCCGGCCGACGCGGCCGCGCTGTCGGGCCGGTTCTGACGTGACCGACCGGCTGTACTGGCCGAGCTGGTTTTTCGCGGCCCTTCTGACCGGGATCGTCGGCGGGTTCATGCTCGGCCATGCGCTGATCCTGGCGCGGTTCCTGGACTGGCTGCTGCTCTCGGGAGTGCCCGCGCTGAGCCAGGCGTATCCGGCGTTCCGCGTATCCGCCGGGCGGTCGGGGCTCGCCACCTATTATGCGGTGGCGGGTCTTCAGGTGATCGGGACCAGCGCGTTCCTGCTCGTGTCGCTCGCGACACGACGCCACCGTCCGGCCGCGTTCGTGGCGGGTCTCGCGGGAGCGCTCTGGATCGCCATCCACTACGCGTCGGGATTCGGGGCGCTCGAGGGGAGTGTGCTCCGCGGCGCGGGCCCGGTTTCTCAGGAGGTCGCCGACCGGTTCGTCGGCTGGAACGTGCCGATCCACGTCCTTTACGCCGTGACCTTGGCGGTGGCGTTGGGCGCGCTGCTCTCGGTGCCCCTGGCGGCGCTGCGTCGGAGAGGGTAGGGATGGAGAAGTTCCGGGGCGTCGACTACTACGCGATCGAGGGCCTCCTGTCCGAAGAAGAGCGGATGATCCGCGACGCGGTCCGCGACTGGGTCGAGGCCGAGTTCCTGCCGCTGATCACCGACCATCACCGCGCGGGCACGTTTCCGGTCGCGCTCATCCCGAAGCTCGGCGAGCTCGGCGTCTTCGGCGCAACGCTCAAGGGGTACGGCTGCGCGGGACTCAGCAACGTCGCCTACGGCCTGATCATGCAGGAGCTCGAGCGTGGCGACTCCGGGCTGCGCTCGGCGGCGTCGGTGCAGAGCGGGCTCGTGATGTACCCGATCTACACCTATGGCTCCGAGGCGCAGAGGGACACCTGGCTGCCCGCGATGGCCCGCGGCGAGAAGGTCGGCTGTTTCGGCCTCACCGAGCCGGACCACGGCTCCGATCCGGGCGGCATGAAGACGCGGGCGCGGCGCCAGGGGAATTCGTACGTCCTGAACGGCACGAAGCTCTGGATCACGAACGGCTCGATCGCCGACGTCGCGGTGGTGTGGGCGAAGGAGGACGACGGCGAAATCTACGGCTATCTGGTCGAGCGTGGCACGCCGGGATACTCGACGCTCGACATCCACGGCAAGTTCTCGATGCGCGCCTCGATCACGTCCGAGCTCGCGTTTCAGGACTGCCGCATCCCGCTCGAGAACAAGTTCCCGAACGTGAAGGGACTGCGCGGCCCGCTCGGCTGCTTGAACCAGGCGCGCTACGGCATCGCGTGGGGCGCCGTGGGCGCGGCCATGGCGTGCTACGACTGGGCGCTGCAGTACTCGCAGCAACGGATCCAGTTCGGCAAACCGATCGGGTCCTTCCAGCTCGTGCAGCAGAAGCTCGTCTGGATGATCACGGAGATCACCAAGGCGCAGCTCTTGTGTCTACAGCTGGGCCGGCTGAAGGACGCGGGCCAGTCCCGCCCCCAGCAGGTCTCGATGGCCAAGATGAACAACGTGCAGACCGCGCTCGACGCGGCGCGGCTGGCGCGCGACATCCTGGGGGCCGCCGGAATCGTCGACGAGCACCCGGTGATCCGCCACATGATGAATCTGGAGACCGTCAACACGTACGAAGGCACGCACGACATCCACACCCTCATCATCGGCCGGGACATCACGGGCCTCGACGCGTTCGGGATGTGAGCATGGGCGCCGGACGTGATCGACGACTCGTGGCGGTGCCCGCTGCCGGCGGTCGCGGGGCTGGGGCCCCGCCGGCCGAGGCGCGCCAATAGACGTGGAGGGAGCTCTCATGCGGGTGCTGATTGCGGACGACGACGCGGATGTCCGGGAGGTGCTCGTCGAGTCCTTTCGAGCCGCCGGCTTCGAGGTCCTGCAGGCGTCGAACGGGCTCGAGGCCCTGCTCTGCGTCAAGCGGGACCGTCCCGACGCCGTCGTGCTCGACCTGATGATGCCGCGACTCGGCGGGGTCGAGGCCCTCAAGCGGATCCACGCCTTCAATCCGGGCATCAGGGCGCTGGTGGTCACCGGGGCCATCGACAGCGAGCTGCACCGGCAGGCGACACTGGCCGGCGCCGCCGGCGTCTTCGCGAAGCCGGTGTCGGCGGCCACGCTGGTCGCCGCGCTCGCCGGACCCGCGCCGACGCCCGCTCCGCAGGCCCCGGCGCCCACGTCGCCGGCGGCCGCCGCGACGGGCGGCGCGCCGACCGGTCGGGTCCTCGTCGTCGACGACAACCCCGAGGTGCGCGCGATGCTCGAGGACGTGCTGACCTCGCTCGGGTACACGACGCGCACCGCGGCCGACGGCGCCACGGCCGTGCGCTCGGTGCTCACCGAGGCACCGGACGTGGTGCTGCTCGACGTCTACATGCCCGGGCTCAGCGGCGTCGGCGCGCTGCCGACGATCGTGGCGCTCGCGCCCAACGCGAAGGTCATCATGATCAGCGGCGCGGCGAACGAGGACGTCCTGAAGCGCTCGCTCGCCTTCGGCGCCCACGACTACGTCACCAAGCCGTTCGAGATCTCGAGCCTCTCGCGCGCGATCGAGACCGCGCTGGCGATGCGCCGACTGGAGACGGGCCCCGAGCCGAGCTAGGGGTTGTAGACGAGGCCGCCCGCGTCGCGATACGCGCGCAGCAGGCGGGCCGCCTCGGCACGGCGTACGCCCCGCACCGTTTCCACGCCGCGCTCCGCGATATAGGTGTACGACTCGGCGAAGACCGGACCTTCCTCGAAGCCGACCGCCATGGCGTCCTCGCGCTCGGCGCCGATCACCAGCCGGCTGACGCCGCTCCAGAGCGTCGCCCCCAGACACATGGCGCACGGCTCGCAGCTCGTGACCAGCTCGTGGGCGGGCCGCCCGGGCGAGCGGAGCGTGAAGGACCCCACCCGCTGCTGCGCGAACATCAGCGCCACGATTTCGGCGTGGAGGACACAGTTCGAGCCCTGGACGACGCGGTTGACGCCAGCCGCGACGACGCGTCCCGATCCGATATCGAACACCGCCGCGCCGAAGGGCCCGCCGGCGCCCCGCGTGAAGTTTTCTTCGGCCAGTCGGATGACGAGCGCCATCTTGGCCCGGTCGTCGTCGAACGATTGGCCCGGCCTGGCCGCTTCGCCGACCCACGCAGGCACGTCGATGACCAGACGAGTGCTCTCCGGTGTCACCGTCGGTTGCTAGAAGCGCCGAATCGCGACGTCGTGCGCGAGGAGGGAGAGGTGAGCGAGCTCGCGGATCGTCAGCCGCTCGGACGATGCGGGCATCACCGAGTAGTGTAACATTGGGAGGCCATGGCTGATTCCAAGCCGGCGGTCTACAGTGCGCCCGTCGCGCCGGGCTTCGTCGCGTCGACCGCGCAGGCCATCCGACCGAACGCGAAGCTGATCGCGCTCCTGTCACTCGGCCATTTCGTCGTCGACTTGAACCAGGGATCGCTCCCGGCCTTCCTGCCGTTCCTGAAAACCGCGCATCAGCTCTCGTACTCGGCGGTGGCGACGATCGTGCTCGCGGCGAACGTGGCCTCCTCGATCGTGCAGCCGCTGTTCGGCTACTTCGCGGACCGGACGGCGCGGCGTTGGATGCTGCCGGCCTCGGTGCTCCTGACGGGTGGCGGGTTTGCGTTGATGGGGCTCGCGCCGGGCTACGTGGCGCTGCTCGGTCTCGTGGTGGTGATGGGCCTCGGCGTCGCCGCCTATCATCCCGAGGCCTACAAGACCGCGACCGGTGTCGCCGGTGAGAAGAAGGCGACCGCGCTGTCCTGGTTTTCACTGGGTGGCAACGTCGGCATCGCGCTGGGACCGCCGGTGATCACGGCGCTCGTCACTGTCGTGGGGTTGACGGGAAGCCTTGGTCTTCTGGCGCCGACCCTCATCGCCTCCGCGCTCCTGCTCGCCGTCCTGCCGGCGTTCTCGCAGAGCGCGGCGCCCCAGGCCGCCGCCGCGGCCGCCGCGCGTGGCGCCAACATGCCGCGCGCGATGGCGCTGCTGATCCTGGTCGTCACGATTCGCTCGTGGACGACCCTGGGCTTCACCACGTTCGTGCCGTTCTACTACATCGATATCCTCGGCGCCGACCCGCGGCTCGTCGGGCCGCTGCTCTTCGTCTTCCTGGGTGCGGGCGCGGCCGGGACCGTCGTGGCGGGGCCGCTCGCCGACCGCTGGGGCGCTCGCACCTTCATGCAGTGGGTCCTCCTCGCCGCGCTGCCGTTCGGCGTGCTGTTCCTCCTGGTGCGGGGCCCACTCGCGTTCGTCATGCTCGGTATCTTCGGCGCGCTCCTGACCTCGAGCTTCACGGTATCCGTCGTGCTGGGACAGGCGTACCTGCCGCGCAACGCGGGCACGGCCTCGGGCCTGATCGTCGGGTTCGCGATCGGTGCCGGCGGGCTCGGCGTGACGGCGCTCGGCTGGGTCGCCGACCGCTACGGATTGCCGGTGGCACTCTGGATCAGCGCCCTGACGCCGTTGCTGGCATTCGCGGCGACGCGGTTCCTGCCGGCTCCGAGAGTCCACGAAGCCAGGTGAACGACGGGCTTCCGTTCCAGGACGGCGAGCAGGTCTTGCTCACCGATCAGCGTGGCAAGCGGCACCTGATCTTTCTGCGCAAGTCGGAGACCTTCCATTCCGACCGCGGCTGGGTGCCGCACGACGCGATCATCGGGCAGCCCGAGGGCAGCTGGGTGCGCAGCTCGATGGGGCTGCGCTACCTGGCGCTGCGCCCGATCCTCGCGGAGTACGTCCTGGAGATGCCGCGGGGCGCCCAGGTCATCTATCCCAAGGACCTGGCGATGATCCTCTTCTGGGCCGACGTCTACCCGGGGTGCCGCGTACTCGAGGCGGGCACGGGCTCGGGTGCCCTGACCTTGGCGCTCTTGCGGGCGGTCGGGCCCGACGGCCGCGTCATCACCTACGAGCAGCGCGACGAGTTCGCGCGTCGCGCGCTGGCGAACATCCACATGCGGCTCGGTGAGGTCGCGAACCTCATGGTCCGGCTCCGGCCGGTCGAGGACGGCCTCGCCGAAGAGGACCCGGTCGACCGCGTCATCTTCGATCTGCCCGAGCCCTGGAAACTGATCGCGCTCGTGGCGCGCGCGCTGCGGCCGGGTGGAATCTTCCTCTGCTACGTGCCGACGATCGTGCAGTCGCAGCAGATCGCCGAGGCGCTCCAGCGCGAGCGGCACTGGGCGCTGGTCGAGACGTTCGAGACGCTCTACCGGCCATGGAACATCGAGGGCCAATCCGTGCGGCCCTTCCACCGGATGGTCGCCCACACCGGGTTCATCACCGTCGCGCGCCGGGTCGTCCCGGCGGAGAGCGGCGCGCCCGACGCCCGGCTCAGCCGCCAAGAGCCCGACGAGGGAGACCGCGGATGATCACGGTGATGCGCCGGTACCGGAAGTCGCTTCAGCTCGGTCTCCTGGTCGTCATCGCGGCGTTCGTGGCCTCGCTGTTCGTGTTCGGCGCGACCGGCTCACGCTCCGGCGGCGGCGAGCCGCGCGATTCGGTGGCGACGGTCAACGGCGAGACCATCCCGCTCGAGCGGTTCCAGCGTCGATACCAGTCATACCTGGAGGCCTACGCACAGATCTACCGTGACCGCTTCTCGACCGAGATGGCCGAGCGGCTGGGGCTGCCGCAGCAGGTCCTCGGCGATCTCGTCCAGGAGGCGCTGATCGTGCAGCGGGCGACCGCGGAGGGACTCGCGGTCAGCGACGAGGAGCTGAACGCGCGTATCCACGCGATCCCGCTCTTCCAGGAAAACGGGCGCTTCGTGCTCAAGCGCTACCAGGACATCCTCAAGCGGCGCGGCTACACTGCTGCGGCGTTCGAGGGCGAGATCCGCCGTGAGCTGACGCGCGCCAAGGTCGAGACCGCGATCCGGAGCGGCGTCAAGGTGTCGGAGAGCGAGCTCGAGCAGGCCTTCCAGCTCCGGCGCGAGGAAGTGCGTGCCGCGTGGGCCCTGGTCGAGCTCGGGCCGATCGTGGCCGGCGCCAACGCCACCGACGATGAGCTCTCCGTCTATCTCACCCAGCATCCCGACGAGTTCCGCCAGCCCGATCGGCGGCGCGTCCAGTATGTGACCTTGAATCCAAAAGATTACGCGACGCAAGTCACCGACGCCGACGTCGAGAAGTTCTACAAGGAGCATCTCAACGACTACGAGACGCCGCGCCAGGTCCGCGCCGCCCACGTGCTGGCCCGCGTCCCGGAGACCGGCGGCAGCGCGGGCGAGGACAAGGCGCGCGCCAAGATCGCCGACGCCATCCGGCGAGCGAAAGCGGGCGCGGACTTCGGCAAGCTCGCGCAGGAGATTTCCGAGGATCCGGCCACGGCGCCGCGCGGCGGCGATCTCGGCCTCGTGGGCAAGGGCGAGATGGTGCCGCAGTTCGAGCAGGCGCTTTTCGCGCTGAAGAAGGGCGAGGTGTCGCCCGAGCCGGTCCGAACCCCGTTCGGCTTCCACGCGATCAAGGTGATCGACATCCAGGAAGGCGGGCGCAAGCCGGTGAAAGAAGTCGCCCCGCAGATCAAGAGCCGGCTGTCGGCCGAGGCCGGCGACCGCGCGGCCAAGGCCAAGGCCGAGGAGCTGCGAGTGCCGCTTCAGGCCGCCAAGGATTTCATGGCCGAGGCGAAAAAGCTCGGCCTCTCGCCGATCGAGACGACGATGGCCCGCGTCGATCGCGTGTCCGGCCTCGCCGCTCCCGACCCTCTCGAGGAAACGGCCTTCGGGCTCGCGGTGGGCGGCGTCTCGGCGCCCGTGTCGACGCCGGTGGGCGTGGTGATCCTCAAGACCACCGAGCTCGTGCCCGCTGGTGTGCCGCCGCTCGCCGAGATCAGGGACAAGGTGGCCGCCTCGGTGAAGCGCCAGAAGGCCGAAACGGTCGCTCTCGAACGGGCCAAGCAGATCGCCGCCGACGCCCAGGCCGGCGATTTTGCCGCGGCCGCCAAAAAGGTAGGCGCCGTCACCGGCGAGACGACGCGCTTCTCGCGCTCGAAGCCGGCCGAGCGCTTGCCGGGCGACGCGATGCTGGCCGCGCTCCAGACACAACCCGGTCAGCTGAGCGCGCCGATCAAGGCGCAGCAGGGTGTCTACGTGGTGAAGGTACTCGAACGCGTGCCGGCCGACATGGGCGGGCTCGCTGCGGAGCGCGATAAGATCCAGAAGGAGGTCCTCGTGCAGAAACAGAGCCTCGCGTGGGAGTCCTGGATCAACGGCGCGCGCGCCAATTCGAAGGTCGAGACCCACTTGCCCGCCTCGCGGCGCGGCTGAGCCCGACCGTGGCGAGTCTGACCAGAGCGAAGGTCGAGGTCACGGACAATCAGGTCGAAGCCGCGCTGAAGACCCTCAAGAAGGTGATGATCAAGGGCGGGCTCTACCAGGAGATGAAGCGCCGCGTGTATTACGAAAAGCCCTCGGTCAAACGCAAGCGAAAGCAAGCCCAGGCCCGCAAGAAGCGCCGGCGCGCGCTGAAGCGCTCGCGGGTCGATGACGAGGAGTAGAACCGGGCGACCCTTGTGATAGGTTAGGGCGCCATGTCGATCCAGCGCACGCCGATGACGCGTCCGGGGTACGAGCGTCTGCGCGACGAGCTCGATCGCCTCAAGCGTGTCGACCGGCACGCCATCACCAGGGCGATCGCCGAAGCCCGGGCGCACGGCGACCTCTCCGAGAACGCGGAATACCACGCCGCGCGCGAGAAGCAGTCGTTCATCGAGGGCCGCATCGCCGAGCTCGAGGGCAAGGTCGGGGCCGCCGAGGTCATCGACCCACCGACCTCGGGCGACCGCGTCACCTTCGCCTCGACCGTGCTGCTCGAGGACGAGAGCGGCAAGGAGATCCGCTACCAGATCGTGGGCTCGGACGAAGCGGAGCCCGCGAAGGGCCGCATCTCGATCATGTCGCCGCTGGCCCGCACGCTCATCGGCAAGAACGTCGGCGATCGGGTGACGGCGCAGCTTCCGGCCGGCACGAAGACGTTCGACATCGTCCGAGTGAATTTCCCGTGGCCCGACTGAGGTCCTAGCCATGCCGAGCGTGCGAGTCGACGCGGTCAACATCCACTACGAAGAGTCGGGCCAGGGTCGGCCGCTGGTCTTCGTCCACGAGTTCGCCGGCGACCATCGGAGCTGGCACCTGCAGATGCGCTTCTTCTCGCGCCGCTACCGTGCGATCGCGTTCAACGCGCGCGGCTATCCGCCGTCGGACGTGCCGGACGACGTGAAGTCGTACTCGCAGGAGCGCGCGGCCGAGGACATCCGGGGCGTCCTCGACGGGCTGAAGATCCCGAAGGCGCACGTCTGCGGACTCTCGATGGGCGGATACGCGACCCTGCACTTCGGCCTGCGGCACCCGGACCGCGCGCTCTCGCTGGTCGTCGCCGGCGCGGGCTACGGCAGCGTCGCGGGCGACCGCGCGAAGTTCCGTCAGGACACCGAGGTGGTCGCGCGCCGCTTCGAGGAAGACGGGATGGTGAAGACGGCCGAGATGTACTCGAAGGGTCCGACGCGCGTGCAGTTCATGGACAAAGATCCATTCGGCTGGCGTGAGTTCCATGCGCAGCTCGCGGAGGGCTCGGCCCGGGGCCACGCCCTCACGCAGCGGGGCGTGCAGATGATGCGGCCGTCGATCCTCGACCTGGGGCCCCAGCTCGAGAAGCTCGACGTGCCGACCTTGATCATGACCGGTGACGAGGACGATCCGTGTCTCGAGCCGGCGATCTTCATGAAGCGCAAGATCCCGACGGCGGGGCTCGTCGTCCTGCCGAAGTCGGGCCACACGATCAACCTGGAGGAGCCCGAGGCGTTCAACCGCGCGGTGCTCGACTTCCTCACGGGGGTGGACGCCGGGAAGTGGACGCGGCGCAATCCCGCCTCGCAGACCGGCTCGGCCATCCTTCCCGCGGAGACACGCTGATGCCACTACCACTCGAAGGTTACACGGTCCTCGATCTCACCCGCGCCCGTTCCGGCCCGACCGCGGTGCGCCAGCTCGCCGACATGGGCGCCAACGTCATCAAGATCGAGGCGCGCGAGGAAATGGAAGGCGACTCCACGGCGCTCGGCTTCGACTTCCTGAATCTGCACCGCAACAAGCGCTCGATGACGCTCGACCTCAAGCATCCGCGCGGCGTCGAGATCATCAAGAAGATCGCCGCGCGCGCCGACGTCGTCGTCGAGAACTTCCGGCCGGACGTCAAGACGCGGCTCGGCATCGACTACGAGGCCCTGTCGAAGGTGAATCCGCGGCTCGTCTACGGCTCGATCTCCGGGTTCGGGCAGACCGGCCCGTACGCCGAGCGTCCGGGCTACGACCAGATCGCCCAGGGGATGGGCGGGCTCATGTCCATCACCGGGCTGCCGGGCCAGGGGCCCGTGCGCGTGGGCATTCCGGTCGCCGATCTCACGTCCGGGCTCTTCCTGGCGCAGGGCATCCTGGTCGCACTGCTCGAGCGCGAGCGCTCCGGGAAGGGGCAGTGGGTCCACACCTCGCTCTTGCAGGCGATGGTGACCATGCTCGACTTCCAGGCCGCGCGCTGGCTCATCGACGGGGAGATCCCGCCCCAGGCCGGCAACGATCACCCGACCGGCATTCCGACCGGCGTCTTCACGACCGCCGACGGCCACATCAACATCGCGGCGTCGGGCCAGACGATGTACCGGCGTCTCTGCACCGCGATCGGCGCGCCCGAGCTGATCGACGATCCCCGCTTCAAGAACCTGGCCGACCGATCGAAGAACCGCAAGCAGATGAACGCGGAGCTCGATCGGATCCTCGCGAGAAAGCCGAGCGCCGAGTGGATCGAGGCGCTCAATCGCGCCGGGGTACCGTCGGGACCGATCCTGAACGTGAGGGAAGTATTCGAGAACGAGCAGATCAAGCACCTCGGTATGGCCCAGCCGGTGCGCCATCCGGAGCGCGGCGAGATGCTGGTGCAGGGGCTCCCGGCGACGCTCTCGCGCACGCCCGGCGCGATTCGCCGCGCGGCGCCCACGCACGGTGAGCATACCGACGAGATCCTTCGCGAGCTCGGCTACACCACCGAGGACATCGCCACCCTGCGGAAGGACGCCGTCGTCTAGCCGCGGGCGCCGGATCGATCATGGGGGACCCGGCATGAATCGTCAACGAGCGTTCGGCTTGCCGAGCGTGCGGATTGTCGTCGGCGCCGCGCTGTGCGCCCTTCTCGTGAGCAGCCTCGTCGGAAAGGCCGAGGCGCAGGGGAAGCCCGAAGGCGAGATGCGCTGGGCCCTCTACGTGACGGTGCCGCCGGCCTGGCTCGATCCGGGTGAGGTGCAGGGGTTCATCACGCCGTTCTGGATCCAGTACGCGCTCCACGATGCCCTGGTCAAGCCCATGCCGGGCAACATCATGACGCCGAGCCTGGCCGAGTCGTGGACGCTCAGTCCCGATCAGAAGACCTACGAGTTCAAGCTGCGCCAGGGCCTCAAGTTCCACAATGGAGATCCCTTCACCGCCGAGGACGTGAAGTTCAGCTTCCTGCGCGCCAAGAGCTCCCGGATCCTCAAGGAGAAGGTGCGTGAGATCGAGATCGTCGATCCCTCCCGCGTGCGGTTCCATCTCCACGAGCCGTTCCCGGACTTCATGGCGTTCTACGGAACGCTCGCGACCGCGTCGAGCTGGATCGTGCCCAAGAAGTACGTCGAGAAGGTCGGCGACGACGGGTTCAAGAAGCAGCCCGTCGGTCTCGGTCCTTACAAGTTCGTGAGCAGCACGCCCGGCATCGAGATCGTCATGGAGGCCAACGAGAGCTACTGGCGCAAGATGCCGTCGGTGAAGCGCCTGGTCTTCAAGAGCGTGCCGGAGCCGACCACGCGGGCCGCGATGCTCAAGAAGGGCGAAGTCGACATCGCCTATCTCCTGGACGCGCCGACGGCCCTGGAGCTCAAGCGTGACCCGAATCTCAAGCTGGCGTTCTCGGGAGCGATCGGGATCCACTTTCTCGATTTCTTCGACCAGTGGGATCCCAAGTCACCGTGGGCTGACAAGCGCGTGCGGCTGGCGGCCGTGATGGCGGTCGATCTCCGCTCGCTGAACGAAGCGGAGAACCTCGGCGCGTCGCGACTCACGGGAAGCCTCGTCCCGCGCAAGTTCGAGTTCGCGATGTCGCTGGAGCCGTATCCCTACAATCCGGCGAAAGCCAAGCAGTTGCTGGCCGAGGCGGGCTATCCCAACGGGTTCGACGCGGGCGATCTCTATCCGTATCCGCCGTACTTCTCGATGGGCGAGGCGGTCGCCACGAACCTCGCCGGCGTCGGCATCAAGAGCCGGATGATCACGATGGAGCGCGCGACCTTCCAGACCGCCTGGCTCTCGAAGAAGCTGAAGGGGATCTGCGTCTGCATCCACGCGGTCTATGGCAATGCCGCCTCGCGCATGGCGGAGTTCGTGCCGAGCGATGGGTCCTTCGCGCGCGGCGCCGATCCCGACATCGACGCGCTCTTCAAGCAGCAAGCGCGCGAAACCGATCGGAAGAAGCGCGAGGTGATGCTCCACCAGATCCAGCAACTGCTCCACGAGCGCGTGCGGTTCGGCCCGATGTGGGAGTACATCTGGCCCAGCGGGATCGGGCCGCGCGTGGGCGACGCAGCCCTCTTGAAGATCGACCCTTACCCCTGGTCGGCGCCGCTCGAGGACGTGACGCTCAAGAAGAAGTGAGCGGGAGGTTGGGAAGGGGGGCGACGCCCCCCTCCCAGCTATCTAGCGGAGCGCGTCGCGCAGCTCGCGCGTGAGGACCTCGACGGTCCCGCGCGTGCCGCCGGCGAGCTTGAGCTTCCACTCGCCCTCGGTCTCGAAGCGCCGGTCGCGCAGCCGTTCGCCCCAGGGCTTGATCGCCTCGCGAATCGCGTTCAGATCGAACGGATCGCGGCGGAGCTCGCGGGCGCGAGCCATCACGTCCGGTGCGGCCCGGATGAAGGCGCGGAGCGCGGCGCCGGTCTTGATGGAGTACTTGCGACCCGCCCAGGCGGTCGGGAACGTGGTCGAGAGCGCCTTGATGTAGTTCAGGAAGAAGCGTTTGGCCCCGCCCCGTAGCTCCTGGAGCTTGCCGCCGCTCCCGACCTTCTCGACGGTCTCGAAGAAGTCGACGATCTCCTCGGCGAGCGGCGCCTGGCTGACGCGCCCGCGCCCCGTGCCGAGCATCTTGATCTCGCCGTGGAGCGGCGAGGTGTCGTCCTCGTTGAGCGAGCGGATCACGTCGTGAGCGAGCGCCTGGTTCGCGTCGGGGTACAGCTTGCGGCCGGCCAGGCTGATGATGTGCGAGGGATTCAGGCGCGTGTGCTTGGCGTTGATCGTGACGAAGAGCTCGACGATCTGGCGCGCGTCGAGCGAATCGAAGAGCACCGCCGGTACCTCGATGTTCATGCTCTCGCCGGCCTGGGAGAGCGCGTGCAGGGCGAGCAGGCGATGCTGACCGTCGAGCACTCTCAAAACTCCGTGCTCTTCCGGAATCTGGAGCAGGCCGAGGTCGTGCTGGCCCGCGACTGGCGTGAAGGTGAACCGCTTTTCCGAGGTGATGATGACGGCGCCCGGGATCGCGGGCAGGGTCGCGGCGTCCTTGCATTCACGGTAGTAGGCCACCAGCTCGTCGATCTTGCGGCGGATGACGGGCCGCTGATAGGCGGTCTCGCTCTCGCCGATCCGCTTCTCGAGCGAGTCCCAGTTGACGCGAGAGCGGTTCATCCGCGTCTTCTTCGCCGGCTCGTTCTGGGGACCCCCGGCGTAGCCGAGGACCTCGAACTTCACCAAGCGGTCGATATCCTTGGCGGAAAGGCCGGCCTGGTAGAACTCGACGCCGAACTGTTTCACACGGCGCGTCGGGACGGTAATCATGGGTGAAGAAGTGTACCCTGATCGGCAAACCCCTGTCAATAGAGGGGTTTTCCTGCATTCCGTCACCTGAAGTTCGGTAAGATCGTGCCGTGAGCGGCTCGGCCCTCGCCCTCGTCGTGTGTGCCGCCGTTCTGCACGCGACCTGGAACGCGCTGGCCAAGCGGGCGGAGAACCAGTTCGCGTTTCTCTGGTCCTCCGTCTCGTTGGCGACGCTCCTCTTGCTCCCGATCGGTCTCGTGCGCCTTTCCGGAGAAGGCTCGCCGATGGCAGGACTACCGTTCGTGGCCTCGAGCGTAGGCATCCACGCACTCTATTTCTGGGCACTCGGCCGCTCGTACCGCCACGGCGACTTCTCACGCGTCTATCCGATGGCACGCGGGCTCGGCGTCGCCCTCGTCCCGCTGATCGCGCTGCCCGTGTTCGGCGAGCGCCTCTTGTGGCTCGGCTCGCTCGGCATCGGTCTCGTCGTGCTCGGGATCGTCGCGCTCGGCCGCAATCCTTCCCAGACGCGCTCGGCCGGCGGCCAGATCGGCGCGGGAACGGCGTGGGCGATCGTGACCGGGCTGACGATCGCGGGCTACTCGCTCGTGGACAAGGCGGGTGTCGCCCGCCTGCACCCGATGCCCTACATCGCGCTCATGGGGCTCGGTCTCAGCGTGGTCCTGAGCCCGGTCGTCCTGGCCGATCGTCGCGCGCTCGTCCACGAATGGCGCCGGCGCTGGCGGACGATCCTCATCGCCTCGGCGATGAACCTGACCAGCTACCTGCTCGTCCTCTTCGCGTTCAGGCTCTCGAAGGTCGGCTACGTGGTGGCCTCGCGCGAGCTGTCGATCCTGTTTTCGGCGTTCATCGGGAGCCTGTGGCTCGGCGAGGGCCGACTGGCCCCGCGGCTCGCGGGCGCCTCCGTCGTGCTCGCGGGTGTGATCTGCGTCGCGCTCGCGCGTGAGTAAATTCGAAGGGGGGCCTCGCGGAAGAATTGCGAGGGCGAAGCCCGTCGCGACGCCGAATTATTTCAAGCCGAAGGTCTCGGCGGCGAGTCCCGCGATGTGGCGACCGATCGCCAGCGAGGCCGTGGCGCCGGGAGACGGCGCGTTCAACACGTGAATCGCGTCCGCCTCGGCGACGATGCGAAAGTCGTCGACCAGTGAGCCGTCCGGGCTCACGGCCTGCGCGCGGACACCCGCGCCGCCGCGCGTCACGTCCTCGGGACGCAGCGCCGGAACGAGCCGCTGGAGCGCTTGCACGAACGCGGTCTTGCTGAGCGAGCGGTACATCTCGTAGCTGCCCGTGCGCCAGTACTTCCTCGCCATATGCCAGAAGCCGGAGTACGTGAGCGTGCCCGCGAGCTCGCTCGGTCTCACCGTGCCGAAACGGTAGCCCTCGCGCGCGAAAGCCAGCACCGCGTTCGGGCCGGCCTCCACCTCGCCGTGCACGGTGCGCGTGAGGTGGACGCCGAGGAACGGAAACTCGGGATCCGGAACCGGATAGATGAGTCCCCGCACGATGTCCTGACGCTCCGGCCGGATCATGTAGTATTCGCCGCGGAACGGGATGATCCGTACGTCCACGCGCGCCCCGGCCATCCGCGCGACCATGTCCGAGTAGAGGCCGGCGCAGTTCACGATCCGCGTCGCCCGCACGACGGCGCGCGGCGTGACGAGCTCGATCGCGCCGGCGCGGCGCTTGATCCCGGTCACCTGCGCGCCCGTCTCGATCGTGACGCCGCGGGCCGTCAGCTCGCGCGTCATCGCCGCGCACACCTCCTTGTAGTCGACGATCGCGGTCGAGGGCGACCGGATCGCGCGGAGCGCGTTCGCGTGCGGCTCGATCTCCCTGAGCTCTCCGGGATCGATCATCTCGACCGGCACGCCGTTGGCGACGCCGCGCTCGTAGAGCGTCTGCAGCCGCGGCAGCTCCGCCTGCTCGGTCGCGACGATCACCTTGCCGACGTGATCGACGCGGATCCCGTGCTTGCCGCAGAAATCGAGCATCAACCCCTTGCCCTCGACGCAGAGCTTCGCCTTGTAGGAGCCGGGCTTGTAGTAGATGCCGGAGTGGATGACCCCGGAGTTGTTCCCGGTCTGGTGCGTGGCGAGCTGGGCTTCCTTCTCGAGGATGACGAGCCGCGCGCTCGGCGCGCGCTCACCCAGGGCCCGCGCGGTGGCGAGGCCGATGATGCCGCCGCCGATGATCGCGATGTCGTAGGAGTTTTCCATGGCCCATCATTGATAGAATCTGGCACGACCGCTGTCAAGCGCCGAACCCGAACGACATCCGGAGGCCATACCGTGGCGGGAAAGTACTTCGAGGAGCTCGAGATCGGCCAGACCTTCCGGCACCAACCCGGACGCACGGTGACCGAGGCGGACAACGTGTGGTTCTCCTGTCTCACGATGAACCCCCAGCCGCTCCACGTCGACTTTCACGCGGCGGAAAAGGCCGAGTTCGGCAAGCCGCTGGTGAACAGCCTCTTCACGCTGGGCGTCGCCGTCGGGCTCTCGGTCGGTGAGACCACGCTCGGCACGACCGTGGGCAATCTCGGGTTCGAGAAGGTCGAGTTCCCGAAGCCCGTCTTCCACGGCGACACGATCTATTCCGAGACCGAGGTCGTGGACAAGCGCGAGTCGCGCTCGCGGCCGCAGTGGGGCATCGTGACGTTCGTGCACCGGGCCCTCAACCAGCGCGGCGAGGTCGTCATGGTGGCGCGTCGCAACGCGATGATGCGCAAGAAGGGCGCGTGACCGTGGCTCGCCGGCGACGGTCGCTCCACTTCGTGCCGGGCGGCAACGAGCGTATGCTCGCCAAGGCCCTCACGCTTGCCGCCGACGGGCTGATCCTCGACCTGGAAGACGCGGTCGCGCCGGACCGCAAGGCGGCGACCCGCGGCGTGGTCCGCGAGTGGCTCGGCCGCGATTTCGGCGGGCGCGAGCGCTGGGTGAGGATGAATCCGATCGCGACCGGGTTCGGGCAGGCCGACCTCGAGCAGACGATCGCGGCGCGCCCCGACGGCTACGTGGTGCCGAAGCCCGGGAGCGCCGCCGACATCCGCGAGATCGTGCGGGTCCTGGATCGGCTCGAGCAGCATCACGGGCTCCAGAACGGGGCGACGCGGCTCACGTTGATCGCGACCGAGACGCCCGAGGGGCTGCTCAACATCCGCGAGATCGCGGCGGCCACGCCGCGAACGGTCGCCATCTCCTGGGGCGTCGAGGACCTCGGCGCGGCGATGGGGCTCGGTCGGGTTCGCGACGCGGAGGGACGTTACCTCGACATCCCGCGCTACGCGCGCGTCATGTGCTCGGTGGTCGCCTCCGCCACCGGGGTCGAAGCGATCGATACGGTCTTCACCGACATCGCGGATCTCGACGGGCTCCGGCGCGAATGCGAAGAAGGGGTGGCGATGGGCTTCACCGGCAAGATCTCCATCCATCCCAATCAGATCCCCGTGATCAACGAGGTCTTCACGCCCCCGAAGGAAGCCGTCGACGAGGCGCGTCAGCTCGTCGCGCTGTTCGCGGAGCACGCCAGGCGCGGCGTTTACGCGTTCACGTTCAAGGGCCAGATGGTGGACGCCCCGCACCTCGCACGCGCGAAGAAGCTCCTGGCGAGGGCGGGCGGGGAGTGAGCTCCGCGCGACACGGCGGACCGCGCCGATAAGGTGGATGCGGGCGCTCGCACTCGTCGCTCCCGCGCCCATCGAGACCGAACCGCTTCGTCTCGAAGCCCGTCCGGCGCCGTCGCCTGAAACCGGCGAGATCCTGGTTCGCGTCAACGCATGTGGTGTGTGTCGCACCGACCTGCACCTCGTGGAGGGCGAGCTGCCGCCGGTCCGGCCGTCGATCGTCCCGGGCCATCAGATCGTCGGTCGGGTCGAGCGCGTGGGCTCGGGCGCGCGGCGCTTCCAGCCCGGCGATCGTGTGGGCATCGCCTGGCTTCGTCACACCTGTGGACTCTGCGAGGCGTGCCGGGGCGGGCGGGAGAATCTTTGCGAGAGCGCCGAGTTCACCGGATATCACGCCGACGGCGGGTTCGCCGACTACGCGGTGGTATTGGAGAGCTTCGCGTACGCGATTCCGTCGGTCTTCGACGATGCCGAGGCCGCGCCGCTCCTCTGCGCCGGCATCATCGGCTATCGGGCGCTCAAGCTGAGCGAGGTGGAGCCGGGCGATCGGCTCGGCATCTATGGCTTCGGCGCGTCGGCCCACGTGACGCTCCAGGTCGCTCGCGCCCGCGGCTGCGAGGTCTTCGTGTGCACGCGCGAGGAGTCGCACCGAGCGCTCGCTCGCCGGCTGGGTGCGACGTGGGTCGGCGGCATCGGCGACGCGATGCCCGCGAAAGCGCACGGGGCGATCTTGTTCGCGCCGGCCGGTGAGCTGGTGCCCGTCGCGCTGCGAAACCTCGCCCGGGGCGGCACTCTGGCGCTGGCCGGCATCTACATGACGGCGGTGCCGCCGCTCGACTACGAGCGCGATCTGTTCTATGAGCGGACGGTCCGCAGCGTCACCGCCAATACGCGCGCCGACGGCGAGGAGCTCCTGGCGGAGGCGGCGCGCATCCCGATCCGGACCGCGACGACGACGTTCCCGCTCGAGCACGCCAATCGCGCGCTGGCCCTGCTCAAGCGCGGGGGTTTCGCCGGGGCCGGAGTGCTCTTGACCGGTGAGGGTTCTCGCGTATGATCACCGAACAGTTTTGACGGAGGCTCACCGATGAGCAATCAAGACGATCTTCTGCGTCGCGCCGATCAGGTCCTTCCCGGAGGTATCCTGGGCAGTCACCGAAGTGGTCCCGGGCTCGAGTTCGTCGTCAAGGAAGGCCGGGGCGCGTACCTGTACGACATGGCCGGGCGACGGTACCTCGACTACCTCCTGGGCTCCGGCCCGATGCTGCTCGGCCACGCGCATCCGGCCGTCGTCGAGGCGGTCGAGCGGCAGATGGCCCGCGGCACGTCGTACTTCCTCCTGAACGAGCCGGCGATCGAGCTCGCCGAGGAGATTGTCAAGGCCGTCCCGTGCGCCGAGCAGGTGCGCTACACCTCGAGCGGCTCGGAGGCGACGTTCTTCGCGCTGCGCGTCGCGCGTGCGTTCCGCAAGCGCGAGAAGATCATGAAGTTCGAGGGTGGATTCCACGGCACGCACGACTACGCGCTGATGAGCGTGGTGCCGCGCTCCCCGAAGGCGTTCCCGGCGCCGATGATGGATTCGGCCGGCGTGCCGCACGCGCTCGAGGCCGAGGTGCTGATCGCGCCGTACAACGACCTGGCGACGGCCGAGGCGCTGATCGCCGCCCACCACGACGAGCTGGCCGCGGTGTTGATCGAGCCCTACCAGCGGACGATCGTGCCGGCGCCGGGGTTCCTGGCCGGGCTGCGCGCCGCGACGAAGCGTTACGGCGTGCCGCTCATCTTCGACGAGATCGTGACCGGATTCCGGTTCGCCTACGGCGGCGCCCAGGAATACTACGGCGTCGTCCCGGACCTCGCCGCCTACGGCAAGGTCGTGGCCGGCGGTTTTCCGCTCGCGTGCATCGCCGGGCCGAAGCCGATCATGCGTCACTTCGACGCGGCGCTCGAAGGCACCGCGGACTACGTCTGGCAGGCCGGAACGTTCAACGGCAGCGCGATCGCGTGCGCGGCCGGCCTCGCGACGCTGGCCGAGCTCAGGAAGCCCGGGATGTACCAGCGGCTCTTCAAGACCGGCACGCGGCTCCGCGAAGGCTTGGCCGCCGCCGCGCGCAAGCACGGTCTGGCCGCGCAGGTCAGCGGCGAGCCGCCGGTCTTCGACATCTTCTTCACCGACCGCGAGGTCGTCGACTATCGCGCGACCTTGACGGCCGACCGCGATCGGATCAAGCGCTTCAACCAGGAGCTGGTCCGGCGCGGCGTCGTCAAGGCCGTGAACAAGATCTACGTGTCACTCGCCCACACCGACAAAGACATCGAGGAAACGCTCGATATATTCGACCAGGCGCTCGCGGTCATCGCCGCCGGCGCGTGAGGTCGCGGAGGACTCCATGAACCTCAGCCGACGGCACCTGCTCAAGCTGGGCGGGGTCGCGCTGGCCGGCGCGTCGATGGCCCCGGTTGTCGCGCGCGCCCAGGCGCCCAAGCGCGGCGGCACCCTGGCGATCCGAACCTGGGATCCACCCCACTTCGACCCGTTCCAGACCATCTCCTACAAGACGCATATCGCCCTCAGCTTCACCCACAGCCGACTGCTCCGGCACAAGGCGGGACCGAGCGTCGTGCCCGGGACGTTCCCGATCGAGGGTGATCTGGCCGAGTCGTGGACCCAGCCGAACGAGACCACGTACGTCTTCAAGCTGCGCAAAGGCGTGCGCTGGCAAGCCAAGCCGCCGGTGAACGGCCGCGAGCTCACGGCCGACGATATCGTGTTCAGCGTGAACCACTTCCTGACCGTGAAGGGCAACGCCAACGCCTATATGCTCAAATCGGTCGACAAGGTCGAGGCGCCCGACAAGTACACCGTCAAGTTCACGCTGAAGGAACCGTTCGTCTGGTTCCTCGACATGCTGTCGAATCCGCACGCGGTGGCCATCGTCGCCAAGGAAGTCCTCGACAAGCACGGCGACTTCAAGAAATGGGAATCGGTCATCGGCACCGGCCCCTGGATGCTCGACTCGTACCGCCCCAACGTCGGGCTCAGCTACGTGCGCAACCCCAACTATTTCATCCAGGGGCTGCCGTACATCGACCGCATCGAAGCGACGGTCGACGACGACAACGCCTCGCGCATGGCGGCCTTCCTCAGCGGCAAGTACGACCTCGGCTGGGAATTTCCGGGGACGATCAACCGTGTCGACTGGGTGCAGATCAAGGACACGCTCAAGCAGAAGCGGCCGAAGCTACAGACCGTCGAGTTCCCGTCGCCGGTGATGAGCCACATCTCGATGCGGACCGACCAGAAGCCGTTCAGCGACGAGCGGGTCCGCCAGGCCATGTCGATGGCCATCGACCGCAAGGCGCTCATCGAAGCGGTCTTCGAGGGCGTCGGCGCGATGAACCCTTCGGTGCCGGCCGCGCTCAAGGAGTGGTCGATTCCGTTCGACAAACTCGGCGAGGGCGCCAAGTACTACAAGCACGACCCGGCAGAAGCGAAAAAACTGCTGGCCGCCTCCGGCTATCCGAGCGGATTTCCAGGCACGATGTGCTTCACGACAGGCTACGGCTCGACGATCCTGGTCGACTCGTTGCAGCTCGTGCAGAAGGACCTGAAGAACGTCGGTGTCGACGTCAAGATCGACCAGAAGGAGTACGGCGCCTACATCGCGACCTGCTTCTACGGCAAGTTCGACTCGATGACGTACGGCCCGCAGACCGGCTTCCTGGAGCCAGACAACTTCCTGTACGGCCAGTACTACCCGGAGGAGCTGAAGAACCAGAGCCACATCAGCGATCCGGTGGTGGCCGACATGCTCGTCCGCCAGCGACGCACGTTGGACATAGCCAAGCGTCGCGACATCATCTACGACATCCAGCGGCACCTGGCCAAGAAGCAGTACTACGTCCAGATGCCGTCGGGCGTCTACATCGCGGTGTGGGAAGGCGCGATCAAGAACTACGGCCCGAACATGGGCTACGACTACGGCGGCCGGCTCATGGCCGCGTGGCTCGATCGCTAGGCGAGTCTTCAGCCGACCGTGTTGAGGCGGTATCTCGTCAAGCGGCTCCTGATCGCGATCCCGTCTCTCCTGATCGCGTCGCTGATCGTCTTCACGCTGCCGCGGCTGATCCCGGGCGATGTGGTAATGCTGATGCTGGCCGAGAAGGCGTACGCCAAGGATCTCGAGGAGCTGCGCGCCAAGCTCGGCCTCGACCGGCCGTTGCCCGTGCAGTACGTGGAGTGGCTGGGCCGGGTCGCCCGCGGTGACCTCGGCGAATCGCTCTGGACGAAGCGGCCGGTGCTGGAGGAGATCGGCCAGCGGCTGCCGGTCACGTTCGAGCTCGCGTTCTTCGGGCTGTTCTTCGCCCTCCTGATCGCCTTGCCGGTCGGCGTCATCTCGGCCGCGCGCCAGGATACGCTCAGCGACTACTTCGCGCGGAGCCTCGCGATCCTCGGGCTGTCGGTCCCGGCGTTCTGGCTCGCCACGCTTCTGATCGTGCTGCCCGCGATCTGGTGGGGCTGGCGCCCCGTGACCGGATTCGTCGAGTTCTCACGGGATCCGGTCGGCCACGTGACGCAGCTGCTCCTGCCCGCCGTGATCCTCGGGATCGCCACCGGCGCCGCGCTGATGCGCCTGACCCGCGGCATGCTGCTCGAAGTGCTCCGGCAGGACTACGTCCGCACCGCGTGGGCAAAGGGCCTCGCCGAGCGCGTGATCGTGATGAAGCACGGCCTGCGCAACGCGATCATCCCCGTGGTGACCTTGCTCGGAACCCAGCTCCCGCAGATCATCGGCGGCACCGTCATCATCGAGACGGTGTTCGGCTTGCCCGGCATGAGCCGCTTCTTGTTCGACGCGATCAACCAGCGCGACTATCCGGTGATCCAGGGGGTGAACCTCGTCGTGGTCTCGCTGATCGTCGTCGTCAATCTCACGGTCGACACGCTCTACGCCGTCCTCGACCCGCGGATCCGGTACTAGTCGAGCCTCGGCGTGACCACGCGAGTCGAGAGCCCCGAGCATGTCGCGCCGGCGAAACCGGCGAGCGCGCAAGCGCGGTCATGGGCCGGCGGTGTCGACACGCTGCGCGCGCTCGGGAGGTTCGTCCGGCGCAAGCCGCTCGGCGCGATCGGCGCCCTCATCGTCGTCGCGCTCCTGATCATGGCCGTGTTCGCCGAGCGGATCGCGCCGCACGGCTACGACGACACGATTCGCGGCTCGCGCATGAAGCCGCCCTCGGCGGCCCACTGGCTCGGCACCGACAACCTCTCCCGCGACATGTGGAGCCGCATCGTGTACGGCGCCCGCGTGTCCGTCACGGTCGGCTTCGCGACCGTCGCGCTCGCGGTCACCCTCGCCACCGCGATCGGTGTCTCGAGCGGCTATTTCGGCGGGGTCTACGATCTGGTGGTCCAGCGCGTGGTCGACGCGTGGCTGTCGTTTCCGTATCTGGTCATCGTGCTGTCGGTCATGGCGGTTTTGGGCCCGGGGCTCCTGAACGTCGTGCTCTCGCTCGCCATCATCATCGCCGCCGTCAATTCGCGGGTGATCCGCGGCGCGACGATCGCGATCGCCCAGGGGACGTACGTCGAGGCGGCGCGCGCCCTCGGCTGCGGGCACGCGCGCATCCTCGTGCGCCACATCCTGCCGAACGTCACCGCGACGATCATCATCCTGGCCACGATCGGGCTCGGCGCCGCGATCCTGGCCGAGTCGGGGCTCTCGTTCCTCGGCTTCGGCGTGCCGCCCCCGTACCCGGCCTGGGGAGCGATGCTCTCCGGGTCCGGGCGCACCTACATGTTCCGCGCGCCGTGGATGGCGATCTGGCCCGGTATTGCGATCTCGCTCGCTGTGTTCGGGTTCAACATGCTGGGCGACGCGCTGCGCGACGTGCTCGATCCCCGGCTGCGCGGACGGTAGCGCGCGGCGCGAGCAGAGGGCTTGACGTGCTCCCACCGTGGGAGTAGAGAGGGATTACGGTGACGCGATCGGGGATCGCGCGCCGCCGTGGGCCCACGTAAATCCAGGAGGTGTGGATGGAGAAGACACCACCGGACCTGACCGCCGCGCCCCACGGAGCCTGCTAGCGGCCCCGAGAGGCGCCCGCGAGTTGTGGTAACTCAATCCCGGCGCAAGTCGGGACGCGCAGCTAGGCCTGCGCAATACAAAGAGGGGAGGCCGTGGGCGAGTATGTCTCGCCCACGCCCCCGACGCTCTCCAGCGCCTCGAGAAAGAACGCCCTCGCTTGCCCACTGACCTGTTTCTCGCGGCCTCTGCCTGGCCCGACGGTTCCCTCGCCCATGTGGTGCCCCCGTCGTGCGATCGCGGCGTGGTGGCCGCGCCGGCCGTAGCGACCGACGGCGAGCATCTCGTCCTGACGCTTCCGGAGTGGCGCCCCCGCCGGCCTGCCCATCGCCTGGTGCCGGCCCTCAGCGCGCTCGGCGAGAGCCCGCTCGGCTTTCGCTTCGAGCTCTCCGCGTTCGCGGCGGGCTCATGGTCGCCCCGGGTCGTCGGCGCCACCGTCGGGCAGGCGCGATTCGCCCACGGTGTCACCCGATCCGAGACGCTCGTCTGCGAGATCGACGAGTTCATCGCGAATCCGCCGGCCGAGCGCGTCCGCGTGGGGCTGCGCGCGAGCGCTCCGGGATCCTCGCTGGCCGGGCCGTGGTGCGTATCGCTGTCGGCGTGGAGTCCCGGCACCGACGAGCGGCCCGCGAACGACAGCGTCCGCCTGGTCGTCCCCGCGCTCAGCCAGATGCAAGAGGACGACGCGCTCCGACACCGCGTGTGCTCGCCGACGTGCGTCGCGATGGTGCTGGCCTATTACGGCACCCGGGTCGCCGTCGCGGACATCGCGCAGGAGATGTTCCAGCCCGAGCTCGATCTCTACGGCGTCTGGCCGGCGGCGATCCGCGCCGCCGGTCGTCGCGGCATCGGCGGCTATCTCCTGCGCTTCCCGGACTGGTCCGCCGCGGCATGGTGTCTCGAGCGCGGGATGCCGGTGATCGCGTCGGTCCGCTACGACGCCGGCGAGCTGAGCGGCGCGGCGATCGCGCAGACGTCGGGGCATCTGCTGGTGCTGACCGGCTATGCCGACGGCGAGGTGTTCGTCAACGACCCGGCGGCGCCGCGGAACGGTGAGGTCGCGCGCCGGTACCGACTCGACGAGCTTCGCCGAGTCTGGCTCGCTCGCTCCGGCGTTGGCTACGTGCTCTTCGCACCGACGTCGCCCGCGCGTGGGCCGACACCACCGGCGCGGTGACGACGGTCGCCGTGCGCGTGTGCGATACAATGCGGCGTAATGCGACACACGTTGACGTCGGGCGTGCTGCTCATCGCGCTCGCGATGGCGGCATGCGGCACCGACACCCGCGAGTGGATGAAGCTCGATCAGACGTACACGACGGCGGAGTTCCGGCGCGACCTGCAGCAGTGCACGGTCAAGGGCAAGCTTGACGACGACTGCATGAAGGCGCGGGGTTGGGTCGCGGTGACTCCACCCAAGGCCGAGCAGAAGAAGGAAGACCCGCTCTCTCAGCCCGCCGGTCGTGTTCCTCGTCGCTAGACTGCGCTCCGCTCCTCCACCGGTGCGTGATCGGACAGGCGCGCGCCGATGCGGCGAACGCGGTCCAGCTGCTCCGTATCACCGGTGCTCGTCGCGAGCCCCTCGGCGACGCGCATGCATTGCTCGACCGTCGAGTAGTCGCCGAGCAGGCCGAAGGCCTCGGCGGCATGCAGGACGCCGTTGAGCGAGCGTTGCTGTCGCGCCCGAAAGAACGCGATCCAGTACGTCTCGCGCGCGCGGGCGGCGGCGTCGCGCGCGAGCCCGGGAAACGCGCTGAGACGAAGCGAGGCGTTGGCGACGGTCAGGAGCCCAAGCCAGCCCGGATGGCTGAGCGCCGAAGAATACGCCTGCCGCCACGCGCGAATCGACTCGGCGGGATCGTTGCTCTCGAGCGCCTGGTCCATCGCCTCGATGTGAGCGGTCCAGGGGCCCAGCGTCTCGATCTTGCTGAACATCGGGTGAACCATCACTGCACCTCCGTCCGGCCGCACGCCGTGTCTCCCCGCGGTCCGCCTTCTGGTTGTTCGATGCTCATTGCCGCATCCTCCGTGTGAAGTCGTGAACCTCGCTATGGGGTCAAGCCCGTTGATCGATCCTGGCATCAGCCGCCCAGCGCTCCGTGAAGGCACGGGCGTATTCCGCAGCCTGCGGATCCCGCGATTGCTCCGTGACCCGTTGCGCGACGCGGATGCAACGCTCGACGACCCCGCGGTCGCCGAGCTCGGCGAAGCGCTCGGCCGTGCGCAGCACGCCCTCGACTGATCCCTCGCTCCGCGCGCGGAACAAGGCCGTCAGATACGCCTGGCGGGCCTTCGCAACGGAGGCCGCGCGGAATCCCGCCCGGGCCCCGAGTACGCGATAGGTGTCACCGGTCGCCACCATGCCCTGCCAGTGTCGGCTCTTGAGCGCAGCCGCGTACGCCTCGCGCCATTACCGCACCGCCGTGGCGAGGTCACCCCGCGCGAGTGCTTCCTCCACCTTGAGGAGCTGAGCCTGCCAGGCGATCTGGGTCCCGGTTCCGATTGCGTGGTCGGCGAATCCGTCGATGACGTTCGCCACCAGCAGCATCAGTCCGAGCGTCGAGGCAATCGCCGGGAGGGACAGACACAGCCAGCGGCTCGACGAGATCTCCATCATGGCTGTCTCCATGAGCCGATTGCCAACGCAAGCCGGATACCATCCGGAAATCTCTGAGAAAACTTCAGGTTATCGGGCGGACTCTCGGTGCGCTGGTCAAGAGTTGAACACCATACTGACCGGCGCGTAAGATGCTGGAGCCATGAAACACCTGGCGGAGCTGCTCGGTGAAAGCCCGGGCATCGAGGCGATCCGCGACAGGATCAAGCGGCTCCTGGCCCGACAGCAGGACGCGCGCCGCCTTCCACCGGTGCTGATCGAGGGCGAGACGGGAACCGGGAAGGGCCTCCTCGCGCGGCTGATTCACCGCACGGGTCCCCGTCCTGACGGCCCGTTCGTCGACGTCAACTGCGCGGCAATTCCGGAAACTCTGCTCGAGGCCGAGATGTTCGGCTTCGAGCGCGGCGCCTTCACCGATGCGCGGCGAGCGAAGCCGGGTCTCCTTCAGACCGCTGACCGGGGAACGATCTTCCTCGACGAGGTCGGGCTCCTATCCGAAGGGCTCCAGGCGAAGCTCCTCAAGGTGCTCGAGGAGCGGACGGTGCGCCGGCTCGGCAGCACGCGCGACGAGCCGATCGACGTCTGGATCCTGACTGCGACCAACGAAGATCTGAAGGCCGCGATTCAGGGACGGCGCTTCCGCGAGGACCTCTATCACCGGCTCGCCGTGCTCACGCTCTCGCTGCCTCCGCTGCGCGAGCGCGGCGAGGACGTCCTGGTGCTGGCCGAGCACTATCTCGGCCTCGCCTGCGCCGACTACGGCGTGTCGGCGAAGACGCTCTCCGCGGATGCGCAGGCGGCGCTCCGTGCGTACGGGTGGCCGGGCAATGTCCGCGAGCTCGCCAACCTGATGGAGCGCGTGGCGCTGCTCTCGTCGGATCCCGTCGTGACCGCCGAGACGCTCGGGTTGACGGCGGTCACTCCGGCGAAGGCGCCGACGACGGCCGCGCCGAGCGGCGGGTCGGCGAGCTCCCTCGACGACGCCGTTCGCGATCGGGTCATCGACGTGCTTGCCCAGACCGGCTGGAACATCTCGCGCACCGCGGCGCTACTCGGCATCTCGCGCAACACCCTGCGCGCACGCATCGAGAAGTACGGCCTCAGGCCCGGGGAAGCGCCGGCTCCGCCGCCACGGCCCGAGCGCCGACCCCCGCGGCGGGTCGAGTCACCGCCGGTCGTTGCCCAGGACACTCCTCCGCCTGCAGTGGCTGCGCCGCCGCCGCCGGCGCTGGCGCCTCTCGAGTGGGAGCGACGGCGCGTGACGATGCTCCGCGCCTCGCTGCTTGCCCCCTCGGCGCCCGAGGCCCTGCTCGAAACCAATCGCGCGCTGGAGCTCGTCGTCGACAAGGTGCGGAGCTTCGGCGGGACCATCGAGGGACGCGGGCCCACCGGCATCGCCGCCGCGTTCGGTCTCGATCTGACCGAAGACGCGCCGAGCCGGGCGGCGCACACGGCGATGGCGATGGTCAACGCCGTCACGCGCGCCCGACAGGACGCGGGATCGGCGCCTGCGATCAAGGTGGCGGTGCACACGAGCCAGATCCTCGTCGGCCGCGGTGCCGGCGCGCCCGAGCTCGATCTGGAAGGCAAGCAGGCGGCGCTGATCGTGCTCAACACCCTGGTCGAGCGTGGCGGCGCCGACACCGTGATGGTCAGCGAGGCCACCGCGCCCTTCCTCACGCGGGGATTCGAGTTCCTCGAGCTCCGCGGTGAGGAGTTCGCCCGCGGGCGTGCGTACACGTTGTTGGGGCGCGGGCGGACCGGGCCTGGCCACGAGGGCCGCGCCTCCACGTTCGTCGGGCGCAACCGCGAGCTCGAGCTCTTGTCGAGCCGCCTGGAGTCGGCGATTCGCGGCCGCGGGCAGATCGTGGGGATCAGCGGCGAGGCCGGGATCGGCAAGTCCCGCTTGATCTTCGAGTTCCGTGACAGCCTCGCCGGCAAGGGCGTGACGTGTCTCGAGGGCCAGTGCCATTCCCACGGCACCGCGGTGCCCTATCTGCCGATCCTCGACGTGCTCAATGCGGCGTGTGGGATCGCGGAGAACGACGCGCCCGCCGTGATGGCGGACAAGGCTCGCACGACGCTCCTCGAAGCCGGTATGGATCTGCTCGAGACCGCCCCCTATCTCCTGCACCTGCTCGACATCGAGCACGACGCCGAGCGCTTTGCGGCCCTCACGCCGGACGTGACGAAAGCGCGAATCTTCGAGACGCTCCGCCAGCTCATGTTGAGACGGAGCCGGCAGTCTCCGCTCGTCGTCGTCATCGAGGACCTGCACTGGATCGACAGCACGTCCGAGGAGTACCTCGCGTCGCTCGCCGAGAGTCTCCCGGGGACGCGCCTGCTCCTGGTGTGCACGCACCGAGATGGTTACCGCCCGTCCTGGAGAGAGAAGTCCTACGTGACGCAAATCTCGCTCCAGCCGCTCGCCCCCGAGGAGAGCCTGCACATCGTCAAGTCGGTCCTCGGCGTCGACCAGGCCGCGGATGCGCTCTACGATCTCATCGTCGCGAAGGCCGAGGGCAATCCGTTCTTCGTCGAGGAGCTCGCGCGGACGGTCCGGGAGCAGATCGGCGGCGCGACCCCGATGACGGTGCCCGACACGGTCGAGGAGGTTCTCGGCGGCCGCATCGAACGGCTCGCCCCCGAGGAAAGGCGCCTGCTCGAGCTCGCGGCGGTCGTCGGCAAGGACGTGCCGTTTAGTGTGGTCCACGCCGTGTCCGGGTCGCCCGAAGACGTACTCACGCGCGCGTTCGAGCGTCTCACGAGCGCCGAGTTCCTCTACGAGACGAGCCTGGGGCCGGAGACCGAGTACACGTTCAAGCACACGTTGACCCACGAGGTCGCGTACGGCCGGCTCCTCCCGGAGCGGCGGCGCACCCTGCACGCGCGGATCACCGAAGCGATCGAGCGCCTGTATCCCACGCGGCTCGCCGACCACGTCGAGCGCCTCGCCCATCATGCCTTCGAGGGCGAGGCGTGGGCGAAGGCGCACGCGTATCTCCATCAGGCCGGGACGAAGGCGTACTCGCGCTGCGCGCATCAGGAGGCGGCGGCGTGCTTCGATCGGGCGCTGGCAGCCCTCGGCCGTCTGCCCGAGAGCCGGGAGCGGACCGAGCGCGTCGTCGATCTGCGGTTCGACCTGCGCAACACGCTCCAGCCGCTCGGTGAATTCGAGCGCATTCTGGAGTGTCTTCGCGAAGCCGAGACGCTGGCGCGAACCCTCGGCGACCAGCGTCGTCTCGGCGAGGCCACCGCGTATCTGACCGACTATTTCAGGCTGATGGGCGACCAGGACCGCGCCATCGACTATGGCCACCAGGCCCTGGCGATCGCGGATTCGGTCGACGACTTCAGGCTTCGTCTGCGGGCGAACACCTATCTGGGACAGACGTATCACGCGCTCGGCGACTATCGTCGCGCGGCCGGCTTCCTCACGCGCAACATCGACGCGCTCGACGGAGACCGGATGCTCCAGTCGTACGGCTTCGCCCAGTTTCCGTCGGTCCATTCGCGCACGTCTCTGGTCTGGTGTCTGACGGAGCTCGGCGAGTTCGAGGACGGAGCGCGGATCGGCCGCGAAGGGCTCCGGATCGCCGAGGCGGTCGACCATCCGTTCACGCTCGCCACGGCCCACGCCGGGATCGGCAGTCTGTACGTCCGGCAAGGGAATCTCGAGGCCGGGATCCCGATCCTCGAGCGTGGGCTCGATCTCTGCCGCACCTGGAAGCTCTCGCTCTGGTTTCCGCCGGTCGCCTCCGCGCTCGGTGTCGGCTACTCGCTGTCCGGGCGCGTGGCCGACGCAGTCCGCCTCCTGGAGCGCGCGGTCGAGCAGTCCGAGGGGATGCGGCTGGGGGGCTGGCACTCGCGCGTTTTGGCGGCCATGGGCCACGCGTATCTGCTCGCCGGCCGCCCCACCGACGCGCTCCAGGCGACCCGCCGAGCCCTCGAGATCGCCCGGGCGCACAAGGAGCGCGGGCACGAGGCGTGGTCGTGGCGGCTCCTGGGCGAGATCGCGTTGCGGTCGGAGCTGAGCATCCCCGAAGCCGAGCAAGCGCTTCATCGAACCCTGACCCTGGCGACGGAGCTCGAGATGCGCCCGCTGGCCGCGCACAGCCGGCTCGGCCTCGGCCGATGGTTCCAGCGCGCCGGCAACCGCATGGACGCGGAGGCGCACATGCGCGCCGCCATCGCTCTGTTCGGCGAGCTCGGGATGCGGCTCTGGGTGGCGCAGGCCGAGTCGGCGCTCGAGAGCCTACGCTGAGCGGCCGGCCGGCTTCCTCCGGGCCGTCTCGATCTCCAGCTCTCTGATCCGGCCGTAGCGCTTCGCGAGGCGGCGAATCTCGAGCTGGAGTGCCTCCGCGTCGTGGGGATCGAGATCACCCACGATCCGGATGCGATCGACGCGTTCCCGGCGCTGACGCTTCATCGTGTTACTTGCTGATCGTCGCCTTGAACCTCTTCGCGAGGGCCCGGACGCTCTTCCTGAAGGTCGCCATCTGCTTGCGGGTCATGTCGCTCTTGAACTTGAGCGTGATTCTCCGCAGCTGACCCTTCTTCGGTGGGGGTGACTTGAAAGGCATGAGCGTCCTCCGTTCGGACGTGTCGGGTTTCGGGGCAATCTATCCGCGCGCGTCCACGATCTTATCGAACAACTCGTCGGCGTGGAAGACTCCTGTGAGCGTGTCCAGGTCCCTGACGGTGTAGTAGCCCTGCGCGGGGTCGTACGTCTCACGCGGCCGGACGGGCTCGTCGAGGGCCACGCGGACGAACGTCGCCGCCAGGTTCGATCGCCCGGTCAGGTCGAAGATGCTCGTGCCCGACGGGAAGCGGCCGGCGTTGATCTCGGTGAGGCACGGCACGCCGCGCGAGTTCTCGCGCAGATCGAAGTTGAACGTGCCTGACGCGTGCGGGTCGATCGCGCGGATCGCCGCGGTGCACACCGCGACGACCTCGGGCGCGAAGACGGTCTTGGCGAGCTGCGAGATCGACGACGTCCCGCTCGGATTGCTGCCGCCCCCGAAATAGGAGAGCCGCTCGCACGTCTTCACGAGAACGAGCGTGCCCGCCTTCCACACCGCCTGGCACGAGAAATCCCGGCCCGGAAGGTACTCCGAGAGGATGAACGACGTCGGCGGGACGCCCCGCATCTCGCTCCAGTAGGCGATCCAGCTCCGCGCCTGCTCGGGCCGCATCACGGGGATCGCGCCCGTCGAGCCGCTTCCGCTGCGCACCCGACACCAGACGGGCTCACGCGCCGGCAGGCGGGCGAAGATCGTCTCGAGGGAGCGAAGACGGCTCACCAGGTAGGTCGCCGGGACTGGAACGCCGCGCGCGCGCAGGGCGATGTTGAGCCGGTACTTGTCCTGGCACAGGTCGACGACGGCCTTTCGTGGCAGGAACCGGCGGCAGGGGAGCTTGACGCGCGGGCGCGTGAGGGCACGGACCTCCGCGTCGGTCGTCGGAATCAGCAGGTCGACGCGCTCGCGCGCGATCACGCGTCGCAGCGCCCTGACGTAGCCGGGATGCGTCAGCGCCGGGACGAGATAGTTCCGATCGGCGGATGACTTCTTGAGCAAGAATCGGTCGCTGTGACATCCGACGATGGTGAGCGACCGGTATCCCGCCCGGAGGCTTCGCGTCAGGTTGCTGGTCGCGGCGCTCCCGGCCCCGGTCAGGAGCAAGCGTCTCCTCATGCGCGCCCTCGTCGTACGGCGATCCGGCGTTTGGCGAACGCGCGCCGGATGATCGGACGGTACCGGCCCCGATTCAGACGCGCGTCCGCCGCGGCGATGTTCGACGCCACGCGCGAGAAGGTGACGCCGGTGCGGCGAGCCATGCGCCACGCGGTGGCCAGCAGCCGGGCGAAATCGGCGGTCGCCTCGCGGAGCGCCTCGGCGAATCCGTCGGGATTCTCCTTGTACGCGGCCGCGAACTCGCGGCGGATGGCCGGATGTCCCCGGGCGGTCGCGTGCGTCGAGCGATCGGCGAGGTCTTTCGGAATGAGCCCGCGTCCGACCAGCCGGGCCTCGTAGATCTCGACCAGGATGTCGAACGCGGCGCCCAGCAACGGCCGGGCGTACGCGTACTTGTCTCCCGCGCGCCGCGCGTGGGCGACCGAGCGCATCGTCTTGTTCTGGAACGAGAGCCGCGCGGCCCGCCGCCCGCTCCGTCCCATGCGATACTCGCCGATCTGCGAGAGGATGTTCACCGAGAAGAGCTTCCCCCGCGTGCCCTCGAGCACCGCATCGATCACACGATCGAAGTGGAGGATCGACGCGAGCGACACCAAATCGGCGCCTGCTTCGTCGTGCGATTTCCGCTCGAACTCGAGCCGGCCTACGGGTGTGGGCCCGATCACATGCTTGAGAATGATGTGGCCGACCTCGTGGGCGATGACGTCGAAATTCTCGCAGTACGGCTCCCGCGGGTTCCGGTCGGCGAAGCCGAGCTCGACATACCATTCGCCGGACCACGCGTTGTCTCCGAGCGCGGTCACGCGGGGAATGACCTCGAACTTCCGCTGGCGGCTCTTGCCGACGAGCGCTATGCGGCGGCCGAGATAGAACTCCCAGATTTCCAGGACGCAGCGGACCGACGCGTAGGCGGCGGCCGCCGAAAAGGGCCGGCTTCCCGGCTTCAGGTAGTCGAAGTCTCCACGGGAGTTCGGGCGGACGGGGCGCTCGCGCGGCCGGCTGTCCGGGTACGGAGGGCGCCAGAGGTAGTCACCGCTCGACGGGTCGCGATACGGCGTCTTGCCGATCGCGTCGACCACGCGGATCCGGCGATCCTCGGGTCCGGCTCCGATGATTCCCGCCGACGCCGGCAGGCGCACGACGCGCGGCAGCTCGAAGCCCGAAACGACGCGGGATTGCGGGTACAGCAAGAACCGCGTTCCGGTTTCGCTCCAGCGGAACCGCGGCGGATCGGCGGACCGCACGGAATGAATTTACGGCAAACGCCCGGAGCGCGCTACCTCATCGGGCGCGGAGCTGCACTCCGTGGCCGTCGGGATCCCCGGCCGTGAATCCGCGCCGGAAGCCGAGCGAGGCGCTGGAGATCGACACGACTCCTGGCCTCGCCTGTGCTTCCGTGGAAACGCCGAGCTTTGCCGCGGCGGACTCGGCGTCGGCCGTGAGCAGGAGCGTGTGCCAGCGGACGAGATCGTTCGCCATCGTGTCCGGCGGGTAGGGGCGTCCATCGCGCGGCGCCAGATATTCGAGGAGCTCGATCGCCGGACCCTCGGCGGCGCGCAAGGTGGTGATCCGGAGCCGAGCGCCGGGCACGTCGTTCAACCGCTCCTGCTCGGGGCCGTGATTCTCGCTTCCGCCGACGATCCGCAGGCCAAGCGTGTCCCGGTAGAACCGGAGGCTCGTCTCGGTGTCGCCCACGACGATCGCGGTGTGATCGATGCCGAGGAACACGCGGTCGCTCGGCCGCTGCCACCGCGCGTCGCCCTTGCCCGAGGGGAACTGGAGGATCTCGAGCGCATGACCATCCGGATCCTTGAAGTAGAACGCGCGGATACCGCCGGCGTTCGGGTTCCAGTCGGGCAGCCGCTGGGGCTCGGGCGAGGTCGGCGCGACGTTGTGGCGGCGCAGCCAGAGGTAAGCCTGGTCCATGTCGTTGACGACGATCGCGATGTGCTGGAACCAGCGGTCGTTGCTCCGCGCGTCGGCCGGCACCGGGCGGCCCTTCCGGCCGAGGTACTCGACGAGCTCGATCCGCTCGGCGCCGAGTCGCATCGTGACGACGCGAACCCGTGCCCCGGGCACGCCAAGCAGGCGCTCGATCTCCGGTCCCGCCGCCTGGACGTCCGACACCTTCTCGAAGAAGAGCGCGGTCGAGTAGAAGTCGACCGACCGATCCATGTCTTCGACCGTGATGGCGACGCCGCCTACGGCCCGCGCGGTCGCCGCGTCGACCGGCGAGCCCGCCCGCGAGGGCGACATGTGAAGGGCCAGCGCCACTCCGAGCGCGATGATCAGGAACGCAGGCGCCAGACGGAGTCGTCGGCTCATCGGGCGTATCCGCAGCGAAAGATGCAGCGGCGCGGATTGTCGTGGTGAAGCTTCGCGCACCGCACCGGCTGCGGCGAGAGGCGCAGGCGGAGCTCGGCGGCCAGCAGCATCCCGATCAGTGGCGCGGTCACGTAGACCCAGAACGCCGTCCACAGACCGGCCAGTAGGGCCGAGGCGAAGCTCCGCGCCGGGTTCATGCTCATGCCCGAGATCGGCGCCTCGAGGGTGATGTACGCCGCGACCAGGATTCCGGCGCAGAGGCCGGTGTACCGGGCGATGCGTGGCACGTTCGAGACGGCGAGCACCGTCGACATCAGCGCAAGGGAGATCGCCAGCTCGGCGACGAACGCGACCCGGGCGCCCGCGGCGCCGGGAATCGTCACGACGTAGTTGACCGCTGGATCCGAGAGGAGCCCGCGCGAGACCAGCGCGATGGTCACGATGCCGCACACTCCTCCGGCGAGCTGAGCCGCCATGTAGAAGAAGGCGTCCGGCGACGCGATCTTACCGAGCCGCAAAAAGGTGAGCGTGACGGCCGGGTTAAAGTGCGCACCGGATTGCTGGCCCCACGGGGAATAGATGAGGCAGACCGCGGTGAGCCCCATCGCGCACCCCATCAGAGAACGCCGCAACAGCGGGTCGGCGACCGCCGACACCATCGGCGACACCGGATGAAAGAGCACGATCCCGAAGCCGCCGGCCGACAGCATGAAGATGCCGAGGCCGGCGGCCTCCATCAGGTACTCGGGCCAGTGTGTGGCGAGCGCGCTCTTCATGGTTCTGGGCGTTGGACACGCCGAGCGCCTCAGGCGGTTCCACGACCGCTACGGCCACGACTCGACGCTGGTTCCACGCCCTCACGCCGCACGCTGCAGCGGCTCTTCCGCGTGCCCCGGTTTGACGACCAGGTCGTAGTCGAAGGGCATGCGCTTGGCGACGTCACGCCACACCGCATCGGTCAGGTCCTCGTAGCCCGCGGGCGTCCGAAGGACGATTCGTCCGGGATGCCAGAGGGTCTTCGGCACGACCTCGACGGCCAGAAGGGACTCGCCGTGGAGCCGCCGATTGATCGCGCTGCGGATGTCCGCCCGCAGGACGTCGGCGCGGTCGCGCTGCCGGTCGGCGCGGATTCGCCAGACCAGCGGCACCGCCACGATGGCGACCAGCAAGATCATCGAAAACACTGTGGTCAACATGGTTCATCGCCTCCGGCATTGCGACGGTCGGAGGGCCCTCCGGGATTCTCGAATCGTGCGTGAGATTCTTGAATCGTTCGCGGCGCTCGAGGGATCTAAACTGATTGGGGGAGTTTGCGCGCGCCCACGGCGACGAGGGCGCAGGCCACGCAGACCAGCCCCAGCGCGCCGCGAAGCCCCAGATGCTCGGCCGCGAGTCCGATCAGCGGCGGTCCGGCGAGGAATCCGAGATAGCCGGGTGTCGCGACGGCCGCCAGCGCCGAGCCGGCGGCGCCACCGCCGGCGTGCCCGGTCGAGCTGAACAGCACGGGAATGATGTTCGCGATTCCCGCGCCCACCAGGCCGAACCCCACGATCCCCGCGATCGGCCCGCCGATCAGCAGTGCCGCACCGAGCCCCGTCGCCGCAAGCCCGCCCGAGACACGAAGAGCCCGAACGGCTCCCAGACGTCCCACGACGCGATCCCCGGCCAGTCGTCCGGCGGTCATCGCGAGCGAGAAGGCCGCGAAGCCTGTGGCCGCGACAGCCGGGCTCGCGGCCAGGGAATCGTGAAGGTACACCGCGCTCCAGTCCGCCATCGCGCCTTCGGCGAGGAGACCGGCGAAGGCCAGCAAACCCATGACGAGTAGGGCGCGCGCCGGCCAGCCGAAGACTCGCGTGGGCTGCTCACCTTGCGTCTGGGCCGGAAGCAGAAAGCTCCAAGCGGCGCTCACGACGCCGCCGCCGACCGCGGCGGCGATCGCGACGTGGGCGGTATCCCTGACGCCGAGCCACATGGCAATTCCGGCGAGCGCCGCGCCCGCCGCGCCGCCAAGACTGAACAACGCGTGAAACGACGACATGATCGGACGCTGATAGCGGCGCTCAATGGAGAGCGCGTGGGCATTCATCGACACGTCGAGGGTGCCGTTCGCGGCGCCGAGCACGGCCAGCGAGAGCGAGAGGGCGAGAACGTTGTCGCTGATGACGGGACGGGGCAGCGCCAGACACAGCGCGAGGCTGGCGAGCATGGTCATCGCACGGCTACCGAAGCGGCCGACGAGCCAGCCGGCGAAGGGGAGCGAGAGCACCGAGCCGGCCGCCATGGCCAGGAGGACCGCGCCCAGTTGCCCATCGCTCAGCGCGTGGCGGCTCTTCACCGCGGGAATGTGCGGCACCCAGCTGGCGATCACCGCGCCGTTGACGAAGAAGACCGTCGCGACCGCCCAGCGGGCCCGCGTGAGCATCGACCTGTTGGAAACGCGCGAGTCGGCCGGCGATTCATTCGGCCGCGCCCCGCGCCGCACCCCTCGAGTCCGTGCCGGTGTCTCAAGGCGCGAGATCGTAGAGGAGGGAGCACAGCATGGACCGTCAGACATTGAGAGGGCAGCGCGCGCTCGTCACCGGCGCCAATTCGGGAATCGGCGAGGGGATCGCCCGCGCGCTCGCCGCCGCCGGAGCCTCCGTCGTCGTCAACTTCGTCTCGAAGCCCGAGGTCGCGGCGAAGCTCGTCGAGGAGCTCAAGACCGACGGAGTGGACGCGATGGCGCTCCGCGCCGACGTCTCGAAGGAAGCCGAGGTCGAGGCGATGTTCGCCGAGATGCTGTCGGCCTGGGGCGGGATCGACATCCTCGTCAACAACGCCGGACTCCAGCGCGACGCCGCGTTCACCGAGCTGACGCTCGAGCAGTGGAACACGGTGCTCGGCGTCAACCTGACCGGCATGTTCCTGTGCGCCCGCGCCGCCGCGCGCTCGATGATCCGCCGCGGCATCCGCGCCGAGATCTCGCGCGCCGCGGGCAAGATCGTCTGCATCTCCTCCGTCCACGAGGTGATCCCGTGGTCCGGACACGTCAACTACGCGGCGTCGAAGGGCGGCGTCGGCATGTTCATGAAGTCGCTCGCGCAGGAGCTGGCCCCGCACCGGATCCGCGTCAACTCGATCGCGCCTGGGGCGATCATGACGCCGATCAATCGCGCGGCCTGGGAGACGCCCGAGGCGCTCGGGTCGCTCCTGACCCTCATTCCCTACGGGCGGATCGGAACGCCCGAGGACGTCGGCCGGGCCGTCGCGTGGCTCGCCTCGGACGACGCGGACTACATCCACGGCCAGACCATCTACGTGGACGGCGGGATGACGCTCTATCCCGAGTTCGCCCAGGGAGGCTAGGCGATGACGGCGCGCTACGACGTCGCGATCATCGGCACCGGCGCGGGCGGCGGCACGCTGGCCTGGACGCTCGCCGCCACCGGCAAGCGCATCCTGGTCCTCGAGCGCGGGGATTACGTCCCGCGTGAGAAGGACAACTGGAGCACTCGCGCGGTGAACCTCGAGGGGAAGTACAACACGAAGGAAGTCTGGCGCGATACCGCCGGCGCGGAGCTCCATCCGCACACGAACTACTACGTGGGCGGCAACACCAAGTTCTACGGCGCCGCGCTCTTCCGCTTGCGCCGGGAAGACTTCGGTGAGCTCAAGCACTGGGGCGGGGTCTCGCCGGCCTGGCCCATCGCCTACGAGGAACTGGAGCCGTACTACGCGTCGGCCGAGCGCCTCTACCAGGTGCACGGGGAACGCGGCGTCGATCCTACCGATCCGCCGGGCGCGCCGTACCCACATCCGCCGGTGAGCCACGAGCCGCGCATCCAGCAGCTCGCCGACGATTTCGCGCGACTGGGCTGCCGTCCGTTTCACGTCCCGCTCGGTGTCATGCTGGACGAGACGAAACCAGGGAAGAGCCGGTGCATCCGCTGCGGGACCTGCGACGGCCATCCCTGCCTCGTCTCCGCCAAGGCCGACGCCCAGGTCGTCTGCGTCGATCCGGCTCTCGAGCATCCGAATGTGACGTTGCTCACGGGAGCTCTGGTCACGCGGCTGGAGACGAGCGCGGCGGGCCGTGAGGTGACGAGGATCGTCGTGGAGCGCGGCGGCGCCGTCGAAGCGTATGCGGCCGACATCGTCGTGGTCGCGTGCGGCGCGATCAACTCCGCCGCGCTGCTCATGCGCTCGGCCAACGACCGGCATCCTCGTGGCCTGGCCAACGGCTCGGACGTCGTCGGGCGCCACTACATGGGGCACGTCAACTCGGTGCTCATGGCCGTCTCCAAGTGCCCCAACCCCACGATCTTCCAGAAGACGCTCGGGTTGAACGACTTCTATTTCGGCTCGGAAGACTGGGACTACCCGATGGGTCACATTTCATTCGTCGGCAAGCTCGACGGCGACACCTTGAATGCCGGCGCACCGGCGATCGCCCCGGGTTGGACCCTCGACCTGATGGCGCGCCACTCGCTCGACTTCTGGCTGACCTCCGAGGACTTGCCGGCGCCCGACAATCGCGTGACGCTGGACCGCGACGGTGGCATCGTGCTCTCGTACCAGCCGAACAACGAGGAGGCGCACCGCCGGCTGATCGCGAAGCTCAAGAGCCTGATGGCGCAGCAGACGAGATGTCGCGTGCACGGCCACGAGTGCCACGAGGGACTCTTCGCGCGTAATCTCTTCCTGGGCCAACGTATCCCGTTGGCCGGCGTCGCGCACCAGAACGGGACGATCCGGTTCGGCCACGACCCGAGGACCTCGGCACTCGACGCCAACTGCAAGGCTCACGAGGTGGACAATCTCTACGTGGTCGACGGTAGCTTCTTTCCGTCGAGCGCCGCGGTGAACCCGGCGTTGACCATCATGGCCAACGCGCTCCGCGTTGGCGACCACCTGAAGAGCCGGCTCGCATGATCGGCTGGGGCCGGGAGATCTCGGGCGATCTCCCGGCCGCGGAGCGCCGGGAATGGCTCTGCGCCAACGGCATCGGTGGCTACGCCTCGGGCACCGTCGCCGGCTCGCTCACGCGCCGCTATCACGGGCTGCTCGTCGCCGCGCTGGATCCTCCGCTGGGGCGCACGCTTCTCGTCGCCAAGGGCGACGAGACCGCCATGTACGACGGGTTCGCGGTCCCGCTCGCCACCAACCGCTGGGCCGGCGGCGCGATCGAGCCACGCGGCCATGCCGCGATCGAGCGCTTCGCCCTGAACGGCACGACGCCCGTGTGGACGTACGCGGTCGCCGACGCGCTCATCGAGAAGCGCGTCTGGATGGAGCCGGGCGCCAATACGACGTACGTTCGCTATCAAGTCCTCCGCGCGCGCGGTCCGGTCGGGCTCGAGCTGAGACTCCTCGTGAACTACCGCGACTACCACGCGACGACCCGCAGCGACGGATGGCGCATGGACATCGCCCCGGTGACGCACGGGCTTCGCGTGATCGCCTACGGGGGCGCCCGGCCCCTGCTCTTGCTGGCCAATCGCGGAGATGCGCGCATCGCGCACACCTGGTATCGAGGCTTCGATCTTCCACGCGAGCGCGAGCGCGGCCTCGACGCGGAGGAGGACCATCTCCACGCCGCGACGTTCCAGGCATCGCTCGAGCCCTGCGAGACGCTGACGCTCGTGCTGTCGACGGAGCCCGCGCCGTCGCTCGACGGCGAGCGGGCCTGGGGCCGTCGCGCCCGTCACGAAACGGAGATTCATGCCGCCTGGTGCCGCGCCCAGCCGGCGGCCGAGCGCGCACCGGCCTGGATCGGCCAGCTGGTGCTGAATGCGGACCAGTTCGTCGCGCGCCGTCCGCTCGTCGACGATCCCGACGGCCTGACGGTGATCGCCGGCTATCACTGGTTCGGCGACTGGGGACGCGACACGATGATCGCGCTGCCCGGCCTCGCGCTGACGACCGGCCGGCCGGATGTCGCCCGCCGGATCCTCACGACGTTCGCGCGATTCGTGGACCGCGGGATGCTGCCGAATCGCTTTCCCGACGCCGGCGAAGCGCCCGAGTACAACACCGTCGACGCCACGCTCTGGTATTTCGAGGCGATTCGCGCGTATCACACGGCGACTCGGGACGACGCGCTCCTGAAGGAGCTCTACCCCGTGCTCGAGGAGATCGTCCGGCTGCATCGAGCTGGGACGCGCTACTCGATCAAGGAAGACGCGAGCGACGGGCTCCTGGCGTCGGGTGAGCCCGGCGTGCAGCTCACGTGGATGGACGCGAGGGTCGGCGACTGGGTCGTCACGCCACGTACCGGCAAAGCGGTCGAGATCAACGCCCTCTGGTACAACGCGCTCCGGGCGATGGCGGGGTTCGCCGAGCGCCTGCGCGGATCGGCGGCGCCGTGGGACGCGCTCGCCGAGCGGGTGAAGTCGGGATTCGCTCGGTTCTGGAACGACGACCTCGGCTGCTGCTACGACGTGCTCGATGCTCCGGGAGGGCACGACGCCGCGCTCAGGCCAAACCAGATCTTCGCCGTCTCGCTCTTCGAGAGCCCGCTGGCTCCGGTGCGCCAGAAGAGCGTCGTCGACGCCTGCGCGCGCCATCTCCTGACGTCGTTCGGGCTGCGTAGCCTCGCTCCCGGCGATCCCGACTATCGGGGCCACTACGGCGGCGATCAGCGCGCGCGCGACGGTGCGTACCATCAGGGCACGGTCTGGGCCTGGCTTCTCGGCCCCTTCGCGCTCGCCCACTTCAAGGCCTACGGCGACGCCTCGACCGCGTTGTCGTTCCTGGCGCCGCTCGCCGACCATCTCGGCGACTTTGGGATCGGCTCGATCGCCGAGATCTTCGACGGCGATCCGCCCTTCACTCCCGGCGGATGCATCGCGCAGGCCTGGAGCGTCGCCGAGACGCTCAGGGCATGGCACGAGCTCCATGGTCGATAGGCGCGCCTGAAGCGCCCCCACCGCTCTCACATTTCACACCGTATTGACAATTCAATCGAATCGCGCCACGGAGAATCCGTGTCCATAAGGCTGACGCCCGATCCGGGTGACCGCGGGCTCGACCGGGACGGGCGACGGTCTCGAGACCTCGAGACAGATTGACCGGGCCCGCGAAGAAAGGGAGACCCGACGTGAAGAAGTCGAATCTGATCATCGCCTCCGCCGTGGCGGCGGCTCTCGCCCTGCCCCTCATCTCGGACGCTCAGGGTGGGCCGGCGCCGAAGCCGAAGTTCGAGGCCGAGAAGTGCTACGGCATCGCGAAGGCTGGCAAGAACGACTGCCAGACCGCCAATTCGTCCTGCGCCGGCACCTCGAAGCGGGACAGCCAGGGCGACGCGTGGATCTACATGCCCGCGGGCGCCTGCGCCAAGGTGGTCGGCGCCAGCCTCCAGCCCAAGCGGTCCTGAACGACCTCGATGAACGGCGACCGGCGGGTGCCATGATCGCGCGCGACGAACGCTCGGCAGTCACGCCGGCTCACGTCGGAGTCGGACTGCGGGCGCGCCACGTCGCCGAGGTCATGGCGACCCGGCCGGCCATCGCGTTCCTCGAGGTCCACACCGAGAACTACCTGGGCGGCGGGCCGGCCGTGGCCGGGCTCGAGCGCCTGCGGCACGAGTACGCGGTGTCGCTCCACGGAGTCGGGCTCTCGCTCGGGGGCGCCGACCCGCTGGACCGCCGGCATCTCATGCGCGTGAAAGGCCTGGTCGAACGGATCCAGCCGGCGCTCGTCTCCGAGCATCTCGCGTGGAGCGTCGGCGGCGGCGCATACCTCAACCATCTACTGCCGCTGCCGTACGACGAATCGCGGCTCGAGGCGACGAGCCGCCGGATCGAGCAGGTTCAGGAGACTCTCGGCCGGGCGATCCTGGTCGAGAACCCGGCGCGCTACCTCCGGTTTCGCCACTCGCCGATCTCCGAGCCCGAGTTCTTGAGCGAGCTCGCCCGCCGGACCGGGTGCGGCATCCTGCTGGACGTCAACAACGTCTACGTGAGCAGCTACAACTTCGACGAGGATCCACTCGCGTATCTGGGCGCGATGACCACCGGAGCGATCGACGAGATTCATCTGGCCGGCCACGCGACGAACGACGCCGACGGCCGGAAGATCCTGATCGACGATCACGGCTCGTGTGTCGCGGAGCCGGTATGGGATCTCTATCGCCGAACGCTCGCATGGTTCGGGCCGGTGCCGACCCTGGTCGAGTGGGATACGAATCTCCCCGAGCTCTCCGTGCTCCTCGACGAGGCGGCACGGGCCGAGCGTTTCTTGCGAGCGGCCCAGGGCCGAGAGCGCCGTGTCGTCGCCGCGTGAGCTCGAGCGCGACTTCGCCGCTGCGCTCCTCGGCGGCACCGACGAGGCGATCGCCGGCCAGATCCAGGGCGACGGACTCGAGCCCGCGGCGCGCATCGCGGTCTATCGACACCACGTCTTCGTCACCCTGACCGAGGCGCTCGAGGCGACGTATCCCGTCGTCGTCCGGCTCGTCGATCGGCGGTTCTTCGCCTACGCGGCCGACTGGCACATCCGCCGCAATCCGCCGGTCGGGCCGTGCCTCTTCGAGTACGGCGAATCGTTCGCCGACTTTCTCGCGGCGTTCCCGCCGTGCCGTGATCTGGCGTACCTCGCGGACGTCGCGCGGCTCGAGTGGGCGATGAACCGCGCGCTCCACGCCGAGGACGCCGTCGCGCTCGACCCGAGATGGTTGAGCGCCGTGCCACCGGACGAACTCGCCCGCCTGAAGCTTCGCCTGCATCCCTCTGTATCGCTGCTCGAGTCGCCATGGCCGATCGACCAGATCTGGCGGGCCAACCAGCCCGGCGCGGATCCGGAGGCGAGGGTGAGCCTCGACGCCGGAGGCGTGCGCCTGGAGATCTGTCGCCTCGAGGACTGCGTCGTGTTCCGCCCGATGACACCGGGTACCTACGCCTTCGAGCGGGCGCTCGCCACCGGCCTCGATCTCCAGAGCGCGGTGGAGGCGGCGCGTTCGGCCGACCCGAGCTTCGATCTGACCCACGCGCTGAGCGAGCTCCTGGACCGGGGGCTCATCGTCGGCGCGAGCGCGCCATCGATCGACCATGGAGGGCCCCGATGCACACCGACGCAGCGTCCATGCTGAGCGCCACGCGCGGGCGAAGCCGTCTCGCCGCGCTGACCGAGCTCCTCGGCCGCTTTCCGATCGCGATCGTTCAGTGTATGTTTCGTCTCGCGGTCGCGAGCGTCTTCCTGAAGGCCGGCCTGAACAAGATCGCAAGCTGGGAGCTGACGGTGCAGCTCTTCGCCGACGAGTACAAGGTGCCGGTGCTGGCGCCCGAGATCGCGGCCCGCATGGCCACGACGCTCGAGATCGGCTGCTCGCTGCTCCTGATCGCCGGCCTGGCGACGCGGCTGGCGACGTTGCCGCTGCTCGGGATGATCATGACGATCCAGCTCTTCGTCTATCCGAACGCGTACGCGGAGCATCTCACCTGGGCCTCGATCCTGATCTTCCTGCTCACGCGCGGCGCGGGCCCGTGGTCGCTCGACCGCCTCGTCGGCCTCGAGCCCGGAGACTCCGGGAGGGCGTGACGGCGGCACCAGGACGGATCGTCGGCGCATCGGAGAATCTCACGGCGCCGGCACTCCGTCCCTGGCATCGCCTCGGCTTCAAGCTTGCGCTGGCCTTCTCCCTCCTGACCCTGGTCACCGTCGGGCTCGTCGGCGCGCTCATTCACGAGCGTCAGAAGCGCGAGGTCGAGGATACCGTCGGCACCCAGCTCCTCAACATCGCGCGGACCGCCGTGCTCCTCGTCGATCCGGCGGTTCACGCCGAGGCCCAGGCGGCGATGTCGCGCGACTCGCGCGCGTACGCGCGTATCAGGAGGGCGCTGGGGGCCGTCCAGACCGAGACGTTGCTCACCACGCCCATCCGGACATTGACCGACTTCGACCCCGCGCGGCGCTCGGCCAAGCTCGTCGTCGTGGGCGACGGGTCGGTTCCGCCGGGCGAGATGGTGGCGGTCGCGCCGGAGTTGGTGGAACCGCTCGGCTGGACGTTCGAGGACGGCGTCGCGCGCTACACGCGCATCTACCGCAACGCGAGCGGTGCGTGGATCACCGCGATCGCGCCGATCGTGGACGCGAAGGGCCGGACCACCGCCGTGCTCAGCATGGACTACGCGGTCGATCTCTACTTCGAGCGCCTGCGCGAGCTCCAGGTCACGATCGTCCAGGCGTCGGTCGCCGGGGCGATCGCGGCGCTGCTCCTGGGCCTGCTCGTCGCGCGGCGCCTCACCCGTCCGATCAGCGCGCTCACCGGAGGCGTGGCGCGCGTCGCCGGCGGCGATCTCAGCGAGGAGCTCCCGGTTCGCTCGCGCGACGAGATCGGCCAGCTGACGCGCGCGTTCAACGAGATGGTCGCGGGGCTCCGCCAGCGCGACTTCATCAGGAACGCGTTCGGGCGCTACGTCTCGCCGGAGGTGGCCAAGACGCTCCTGGAGTCGCCCGAGGGCCTGCGGCTCGGTGGGCACAAGCGCGAGGTCACGGTGCTCATGTCCGATCTCCGGGGCTACACGCGGTTCGCCGAGCAGGGCGACCCCGAGCGCGTCATGGAGGTGCTGAACGGCTACCTGGCGCGCATGGCCGACATCGTCATCGCGCACGGCGGAACCATCAACGAGTTCATCGGCGACGCGATCTTCGCGGTGTTCGGTGCCCCGCTGGACCAGCCGGACCACGCCGAGCGCGCCGCCGCCTCGGCCCTCGCGATGCAGGCGGCGATGGGCGAGCTGAACCGCGAGCACGCGGCCCGGGGCTGGCCGCGCTTCGAGATGGGGATCGGCGTCAACACCGGTGAGGCGGTCGTCGGCAACATCGGCTCCGAGCAACGGGCGAAGTACGCCGTGGTCGGCGCCGCCGTGAACCTCGCCGCGCGAGTCGAGGGGTGCACGGTCGGCGGCCAGATCTTCGTGACCAGCTCGACCCTCGATCGCATCCGCGATCTCGTCGAGGTCGGCGAGCCCGTGCGCGTCGAGCTCAAGGGCATCGCCGAGCCGGTGCTGCTCCACGAGCTGCGCGCGATCGGCGGGCACTTCGCTCGGCGCCTGCCGGCGGCGGACATGGACACCGATCCCCGCGTCGACGCGCGCCTGCCGCTCCGGGGGTGGGTCGTGGAGGGCAAGCAGCTCGGCGGTGAGTTTTCGGGAACCGTGACCCGGCTCGGCCGCCGCTCGTTCGACGCGCGCCTCTCGGCCGACCTGGCTCCGCTGACGAACGTGAAGGTCCGCGTCAACGCGCCCGACCTCGGGCAGGAGTCCGGCGACCTCTATGGCAAGGTCGTCGGCGTGACCGGAGAATCCGCCGTGCGCGTCACGAGCATCAGGCTCACCTCGGTGGATCCCGCCGATCAGCAGCTGCTCGAGAAGCTCCTGCCGAGCTAGAATGAGTGGCCACGACCGGCCACCCATGACGCATTCAGGCGAAGGCTCGACGAACCCGGCGGAGGCGGCGCGCTACCGCACGCTGCTCGAGATCAACAACGCGGTCATCTCGAACCTGACGCGCGAGGATCTCTTCCACGCGATCGCCCGCGCGCTCCGGCGCGCCGTGGCCTTCGATCGCACGGCGATCTTCCTTCCGGATCGCGACAAGGACGTGCTCCGCCTCTTCATCCTGGAGTCGTCCCTGCCGACCTCGTACTTCACCGTCGGCATGGAAATGCTCCCGGGCGAGAGCCACGTCGGCTGGACGTTCCAGCACCAGCAGTACCGGCTCTGCCGGGATCTGAGCCAAGAGCGCCGGTACGGGATGGAGGAGCGCGCCTTCCAGGACGGCGTGCGCTCGTACGTGCTCGTGCCGCTGGTCGCCCAGGGCCGGAGCGTCGGCGTCCTCGCGGTCGCCAGCACGTCGCCGGACCAGTATTCCGAGGCCGACGCCGCCTTCCTCCAGGAGGCCGCCAACCAGATCGTCCTGGCCGTCGAGAACATGAAGGCCTACGAGGCGATCACGACATTGAACCGCGAAGTTCGCGACGAAGCGGCGCGGCGGCGCGAGGTCGAGCAGACGCTTCGCGCGGTCGTCGAGGGCACCGCCGCGATGACCGGGAGCGACTTCTTCTATTCGCTGGTCAAGCATCTCGCCTCGGCGCTGCGCGTCCGCTACGCGTTCGTCTCGGAGTGCGTCGACGGGGTCGAGGCCCGTGTCCGCACGCGCGCGTTCTGGAACGGCGGGGGCTTCGGGGAGAACTTCGAGTACGGCGTCACGGGAACGCCCTGCCTCCGGGTCCTCGACGGCGAGATCGCCCACTATGACCGCGACGTCCAGCGGCTCTTTCCGGCCGACAAGGATCTGGTCGAGCTCGGCGCCGAGAGCTACCTGGGCGTTCCCGTTCTGGATCCATCGGGTCCGTTGATCGGCCATCTCGTGATCCTCGACGACAAGCCGATGCCCGATACCTCGAGGGCGCTCCCGATCCTCAGGACGTTTGCCGCCCGAGCGGGCGCCGAGCTGGCGCGTCTGCGGGCCGACGGGCGGCTCCGGGCCGCCCTCGTCGAGGTCGAGGTGCTCAGGAATCGGCTGCAGGACGAGAACGTCTACCTCCAGGACGAGATCCACATCGAGCACAACTACGCGGAGATGGTCGGCTCGAGCCCGGCCCTGCTCGACGTGCTCCGGCAAATCGAGCAGGTCGCGCCGACCGACGCGACGGTGCTGGTTTACGGCGAGACCGGAACGGGCAAGGAGCTCGTGGCCCGCGCGATCCACGCGCGGAGCCCGCGGCACGGGCGACCCCTCGTCAAGGTGAACTCCAGCGCGATCTCGGCTGGCCTGGTCGAGAGTGAGCTGTTCGGCCACGTGAAGGGCGCGTTCACCGGCGCCATCGAGCGCCACGTCGGGCGCTTCGCGCTCGCGGACCAGGGCACGATCTTCCTCGACGAGGTCGGCGAGCTGCCGCTCGAGACCCAGGTGAAGCTGCTCCGCGTGCTCCAGGAGCAGGAGTTCGAGCCCGTGGGCAGCAATCAGACGGTGAAGGTCGACGTGCGCGTGATCGGCGCGACCAACCGCGATCTCACCGAGGCCGTGCGCGCCGGGCGTTTCCGCGCGGACCTGTTCTACCGGCTCAACGTCGTCGAGCTCCGCGTGCCGCCGCTGCGCGAGCGGGCCGGGGACATCCCGCAGCTCGCCATGTTCTTTCTCGGCCGCTTCGCGAAGAAGTTCGGACGACCGACCGAGACGATCTCCACCGAGACCATGGACCGCCTGGTCCGCTACCCGTGGCCCGGGAACATCCGGGAGCTGCAGAACGTGATCGAGCGCGCCGTGGTGCTCTCGCGGGGCCCGGCGCTGGAGATCGACAGGGATCTCCTCCCGTCACCGTCACCCGATCCCACTTCTAGGACCGACCCGCGAAAGGCTGAGCCCACGCCGGCCGGGCTGGCCGCCACCCTCGAGGAAACCGAGCGCGCCCATATCGTCGCGGCGCTGGAGCGAGCCGAAGGCGTCATCGAAGGCGCCCGGGGGGCCGCGAAGCTCCTCGGCATCCATCCCAATACGCTCAGGAGCCGGATGGAGAAGCTCGGGATCAAGCGCTCGGGCTCCCGGGCTTCGTAGGTCCCACGCTCGTTCGTGGCGCGCCCACGGAAACTCGTGGGCCGCGCGATCTCCCGCTCGACTCGGCCTATCTGATGCCCTGAAATCTCGCGGCTTTCTGAGCGAACCCCGGCCCGCCGACGTCTAGCACGGTCCTTGCTCCACCCATGGCCGTGCTTCGAATCCAGCTCCTCGATCTGCAAGACGGTACCGCGACGCTCCAGCTCGCCGGACGGGTCGCCGGGCCGTGGGTGGGCGAGCTCAGTCAATCCTGCGATCGCATCCTGGACGTGGGCGGGAGCTTGAGCGTGGACCTCCGCGAGGTCACGTTCGTCGATCGCGACGGCGTCGAGCTCCTCCGCGGCCTGCGCGGCCGACAGGTCGCGCTCGTGAACTGCTCACCCTTCGTCGCCGAGCAGCTCAAGGCCCCGCGATGAGCATCGACCACGAGTCGACCTCCGATCAGGAGCTCCTCGCCTCGCTGCGCTCCGGCGAGCCCAAGGCCCTCGAGGTGCTCGCGGACCGTTACGGCGGCCGGATCTATCGCCTGGCGTTCGGCGTGACCCGGAATCAGGGCGACGCCGAAGAGGTGCTCCAGGACGTGCTCCTGACGCTCGCGCGCAAGGGCGCGTCCTTCGAGGGGCGCTCGGCGCTGGCGAGCTGGATCTATCGCATCACGACCAACGCGGCGCTCAACAAGCGCCGCGGCAAGCGGCTGCAGGTCGAGTCGCCGCTCGAGGACCTCCTGCCCACCTTCAAGTCCGACGGCCATCGGGATGGCGACCCTGCGTTCCTGCTCGCCGACTGGTCTCGGAGCCCCGAAGAAGAGTGTCTCGCGGGCGAGCGGCGCCGGATCCTCGAGCGCGCGATCGACGCGCTGCCCGAGCACTACCGCGCGGTGCTCGTCCTGCGGGACGTCGAGGGACTCTCGAACGAGGACGTGGCCGAGATCCTCGAGGAGTCGGTCCCGTCGGTGAAGTCGCGCCTGCACCGCGCCCGCATGGTCCTGCGCGAGGAGCTGACGCGCGACTTCTCCTGACGCCGAACCGCCGCCGGCGCCCCCGGTGTCCAAGAGGCGGGAGGACACGAACGTGGCCAAGCAGCGACCCACGCGAATCGTGATCGTCGGCGGCGGATTCGGTGGCGTCTACACCGCGATCGCGCTGGAAAAGCTTCTCGGGCACGGTCCCGAGGCCGAGATCGCGCTGATCAGCAAGGAAAACTATCTGACGTTCCAGCCCATGCTGCCCGAGGTGATCTCCGGCAGCATCGGGCTCGTCGACACGATCACGCCCATCCGGCGCCTGTGCTCGAGCACGCACCTCTACACACGCACGGTCGAGCGGATCGACCTGGAGCGCAAGCGAGTGATCGCCACGGCGGGTTTCGGGTCGCGCCAGTTCGAGCTGGACTACGATCACCTGGTCGTGGCGCTGGGCAACGTGACGAGCTTCGCCGGCCAGCCCGGGCTCGCCGAGCACGGGCTGCCGTTCAAGTACCTGGGTGACGCGCTCACGCTGCGCAACCGCGCCATCCAGGCGCTCGAGGAAGCCGACACTGAGCCATCGCCCGAGGCGCGTCGCGCGCTGCTCACGTTCGTCGTGGCCGGCGGCGGCTTCTCCGGCGTGGAGGCGGTCGCCGAGCTGAACGACTTCGTCCGGGCCGCCGCGAAGAGCTTCCGCCACGTCGAGCCGGAAGAGATCAGGGTCGTCCTGCTCCACGCGCAAGGCCTCATCCTGCCGGAGCTGCCGCGGTCGCTCGCCGAGTTCGCCCAGCGGATCCTGATCCGGCGCGGCGTGGAGATCAAGCTCAACACGCGACTTCACGGAGCGACGGTGGACGCGGCGCTGCTCGCCGGCGGCGAGCGCATCCCGGCGCGCACCGTCGTGAGCACGGTGCCCTCGGCGCCGAATCCACTGGTGGCGGCCTTGCCCTGCAAGAAGGAGAAGGGCCGGATCGTCGTCGACCAGCACCTCGAGGTTCCGGACTACCAGGGGGTCTGGGCGGTCGGCGACTGCGCCTGGATTCTCGACGCGAGGACCGGAGAGCCGTGCCCGCCGACGGCTCAGCACGCGATTCGCGAGGCGAAGTGCCTCGCCGCGAACATCGCCGCCACGATCCGAGGCACGGCGCGCAAGACCTTCGCGTTCAACGCGCTCGGCAAGATGGGCTCGCTCGGACACCGATCGGCCGTCGCGGAGATTTTCGGCCTGAAGATCTCCGGGTTCCTGGCGTGGTGGCTCTGGCGCACCGTGTACCTCATGAAGCTTCCCGGCCTCGACCGGAAGCTCCGCGTGGCGACGGATTGGACACTCGACCTGCTGCTGCCGCCCGACATCGTCCAGCTCAAGACCGACAAATCGTTCTCGATCCGCCGGGAGCACTTCGAGCCCGACGAGGTGATCTTCCGCGAGGGCGATCGCGGCGACTGGCTCTACGTCGTCGTCGAGGGCCAGGTGGACGTGCTCAGGAGCGTGCCCGGCCGGGGAGACGTCACGTTGCGCACGCTCGGCCCGGGCGAGTGCTTCGGTGAGATCGCGCTCGTGGGCGAGAGCGCGCGGACCGCGACGGTGCGGAGCCGCTCGAGCGTCAACCTGCTCGCCGTGGACCGCGACGCATTCCAGGCCCTGTTCACGAACCTGCCGCCGCTGCGGGGCTTCTTCGAGCAGCTGATCGGGATGCGCAGCCAGTAGTCCCGTTCCCGCGCCGTTTGCCTTAGCGGTATCCTTGGAGACGGGCGCGTGCCCGACCATGGCGGCGACGACCAACGATCCACTCGCGGCGCTCGCGACGCATGCCCTCGGCTTCGTCAGGGACGGCGACGTCGTCGGTCTCGGCTCCGGCCGCGCCGCCAGCGCGTTCGTCCGCGCGCTCGGGGCGCGCGTGCGCGGCGGGCTCAGGGTCCGCGGCGTGCCCACGTCCGAGGAGACGGCGCGCCTCGCCCGCGAGCTGGGCATCGACCTCGTCGGCCTCGAGGCGGACATCGCGCTCACGATCGACGGCGCCGACGAGGTCGACGGCAAGCTGAATCTCATCAAGGGCCATGGCGGCGCGCTCGTGCGAGAGCGGATCGTCGCCGCGGCCTCCGCGCGGCAGGTGATCCTGATCACCTCCGACAAGCTGGTCGAGATTCTCGGCGGTCGGGGCCCGCTTCCGGTCGAGGTCTTGCCGTTTGCGGTACCCTTCTGCCGGCGGCGGCTGGAGGACCTCGAGCTCAAGCCCACCATGAGAATGCAGGAGGAGCGCCCGTTCGTGACCGACAACTTCAACGTGATCTTCGACTGCGCCGTCGGCCCGATCGACGACCCGGCGGCTCTCGAGCAGGTGATCCGCGCGATCCCCGGTGTCGTCGACACGGGGCTCTTCCTGGGCACCGCCGACAGGGTCGTCGTCGCCGACGGCGACACGATCCGCGAGCTCGTCAGGAAGCGGCGATGACGGCCGACACGGGCAGGCGTATACGGGAATTGGAGGACCGCATGCAGCTCGGGATTGTAGGGCTCGGCCGGATGGGCGCCAACATGGCGCGCCGCCTGATCAAGGGCGGCCACGAGATCGTCGGGTACGCGGCGGACCCGGCCGGCGTCAAGGCGATCGGCAGCGAGGGCGGGACCGGCACGACCACGCTCGACGACTTCGTCAAGGCACTCCGACCGCCGCGCGTCGCGTGGGTGATGGTGCCGGCGGGCGCGGCCACCGAGCAGGTCGTGACGGATCTGGCCAAGCGCATGTCGCCCGGCGACACGATCGTCGACGGCGGCAACTCGTTCTACAAGGACGACGTGCGGCGGATGAAGATGCTCCGCCCGCAGCAGATCCACTATGTCGATGTCGGCACGAGCGGCGGCGTCTGGGGGCTCGAGCGCGGATACTGCCTGATGATCGGCGGTGAGCGCGAGATGGTCGAACGCCTCGCGCCGATCTTCAAGACGCTCGCCCCCGGGGTGGGCAGCATTCCGCGCACACCGGGACGCGAGGCCATCAGCGGGAGTGCCGAGCAGGGCTACCTCTACTGCGGTCCGTCGGGCGCCGGCCATTTCGTGAAGATGATCCACAACGGCATCGAGTACGGGCTGATGCAGGCGTACGCCGAGGGGCTCGACATCCTCAAGAAC